>MAAC01011204.1_pt1 | contig 87269 bp, 68 predicted proteins | sample 1115981 | NCBI WGS metagenome assembly MAAC01 (sample SAMN04961126, study PRJNA320927) | seawater metagenome | isolation source: sample BD02T64 sea water enriched with oil for 64 days | place: USA:Gulf of Mexico | collected 2013-07-27 | reverse complement strand
GTCTAAGAATTTGAATATGGGAATTATGTTTAAAAGGAAATTGAAAAGGGGTAGAAAATATATTGGCATAACCTATAGATACAATTCGCTTAATTATCATTCAAGGTTTGTTCAAAATGATTTGTCGGGAGATATGCACAGTATCTCAATTAGCTTTGGAAACCTTCAAAGTCATGAAGAGTATATGGGTAGAATGCTAAGAAGATTTTCATTTTGGTAGTTATATGAGGGGGTGGAAATTTTAGTATTCCATCCGTATAATAGTCTAAGAAAGCCCTTTCAGTTTGGAAGGGCTTTTTTCTGGTCTTATTTTCAAAGATATTTTTTGGTTTCAGTATACCCCTTTACAATTCAGGGATTTGATTTATTGGGGGAGAACTAGCTTTTCTGTACTTTACCATTGTCAATATTGCAACTGTGATTATCACAGATACTTGCCCAAGTAAAAATCCGATATTGTCATTCCCTATGCTCGAAATACTTAAAAAGCATAAAATCATTACAATCTTTTCAAATAGGTTTAGTGTTCGCCAGTATTTTAATCCTATTATAATTGTAGCACTCCAGTATCCCCAAGTAATCATTGTAGGAGTGGCAATAGGTATGTTATATTCTTCACCTTGATTAAAAATGATGCATACCAGTCCTCCAATAATCGTTGACAATAAAATCAATCCGATCAAATCTTTCTTTTTTACTTTATTTTCAATTATAAATCCTGTTAGTATTATTACCAGAGAATTTTGAATCCATGTTGATAATCCGCCTACATATAAAGGGTAAGTTATCAATCGATACCAATTTAGAGGTTCTGATAAATTGGATGGGTATAACAAAGCCATCTCCCTCAGTTCTGGAATCAAAGAAAACAAAATATTAGAAATGAATAATATCGAAATTAAAATCAATGAAATCTTTGGTCGATTGGTTTTTAAGTAGGTCTTCATAAGTGTTATTTCTCTGGCCTCTCAATTTGGGGACAAATTATATATTGGTTTTAATGGCTCGGTGCCTCAGAGTCCTCGGTGAGTGACTCTGAGGGGGTAAGATTTCATGTCTATTCATTGAGGATAGGTAAAAATCCGTTTTCACTTAACGCCCTATATATTCCTTTTAGCAATATTATATTTTTGAAACTAATGATGTATTTTCTGGAACCATCTTTTTCTGAGGTTATTAAATTTTTATCGCGAAGACTTTTAATCTGCCTTGATATTTCTGAGCTATGTTTGCCAGGGAAAATATCCTTAATGTCTTTTGACTGAAATACCTGTTTCTTTATCGCAACCTTTAAGATCTTGAATTCGGTCTCATTGATATTTCCATTTTCCTTTGAATACTCCACTGCCTTGGTCAGAATGTTTTGACTTAAATAATCATAATTTAAAAGTTTATCTATTTTCTCTATTTCGCTTTTTAACCCACTTAATACATATTCTGACCACTCTAAAATTCCCTGTTTGGTTCCAGTGTCTGCTTTAGATAAGTATTTATAATATAAATCTCTATCAGTACAGAATATGGCGGTTGGGTTAACTATTCTTCCTAAATTCACATTAAAGCCTTGTTTAACGAGCATAGCATATGTAAATAGTCTGACAGTTCTTCCATTTCCATTAGCGAAAGGGTGAGCCCAAACAAATCGATGATGGGCAATTGTAGTCTTTAATAAGTCATATTTGGACGAATGATCTGTATTAATGAAATTGAATAATTCATCCATATATCCTTCAACTTGATATGGTGCTGGAGGTTTATGTAGTGATTGTGAAATACTAATTTCGGTGTTTCTGTAAATTCCAGGTGTTTTATCACCTTCTCCTTTTGGAGGCGGAGTTAATCCTTTAACGATGTGCTTATGAAGTTCGCTGGTAAAAAACCTATTAATATCAATATGGTCAATATTATCATCAATATATGACATTGACTTTTCGATATTTTTTATCTCTAGAATGTTCTCATCAATAATTTCCTCTTCCTTACTTTGATTTTCAATATAGTCCGTGATTGTTGTGTTATTCCCTTCAATTCTAGCAGATCCTAAACTTTCAAGAGTATGAAAGATTCGTTTTAATTGAAAGAAAATTGTTGGATGTGTTGATCCCCCTAATTCCTTTCTTCTTAAATGATCCAAATCAATAATTAAATCGGTAATTGTTGACCCAAAATCTGGCTCTATTAATTCTAAATTGTAATGGGTAAACTTTGCCATTATTTAATATTTTTCAATTGTGTATTTAACAAATATATAAAAAAACATATCCAAACTACCTGATTTTAAAGGAATATGAAATGTACATGAAATGTATTCAATTAACATGTCGGGAAAATGACAATTAACAAAATTCTAGGGATTTTATTGTTTATCTCCTTAAAATAATGTGAAGTTGTCTATCTACTTGTTACCTGTAAAGGTTGTAAGAGGAAGCAGGTATGCTTGGTGCTTAGTTTAACCCTGCCTTTTGATAAGTGAACTACCCAGCCCTTAAAATAGTCATATAGATTAGATTCCTCAATGAGAGGTAACCAGCGGTAACAGGTAAATGTGACAAAGTAAAAGGACTGCTTTCTGAAATGAACAATATGTGTAGCCATTTGATGAAGCTAGGTGAAAAAGGACTTCATTGTTGGTCTTAATGGCTCGGTGCCTCAGAGTCCTCGGTGAGTGACTCTGAGGGGGTGGAAGAATTATAAAAGCCCTTCTGTTTTGGAAGGGCTTTTTTGCGACATTGATTCTGGTATGAGTAAAGGCGGATTTTTTATTTTACATTTTTTGGTTTAATTTCTTCGAAGCTTTCATTAGTCCACCTCACATCAGGGGGAGTAGGTGGTTTAGTTTTTTCATCTTGTCTCGTTGTTTTTTCTTCTTGTTTCGTTGTTGTTTGTTCCTGAGTCTTTCTTTTTTTCATAGTATTTGGATTTGAGATTAAAGTGTCAACTTCCGTTATAGGATTAATTGGTTGGACAGTTGGATCATGGTTGGAAATGAGTTCAAATTTTTGCACGTTGGATGGCCTATTTGAAAAATTATAAATGAATGGAATAGAGCATAATAGTGTAGATGTTAAGCAAACTACGGTCCATCTTTTTGAGATGAAAATTAAACCGAATTTCTTGTCATTTACTCCCATGTTATTATCAACAATCATTACAAAAATGTCTAATAAATATTCTTTAAACATATCATTGGCTTCTTCTTCAGTGTCGTAATGTGTTAATAATTCGTTATAATATTTATTGAGTACTTTAACTAATGGGATTCCGCAATATTCGTTTGAACTTCTAAATTTTACAAAGACTCTAATTAAAAAGTAAGCTGATATTAGAATGCTTATTATTGATATAAAAATTAAACCAAAGAATAATAAATTTAAATTATACTCTAGCTTTAATTCTAACTTATAATTGGTAATAAAGTAGAAGATGCCAGCTGAAAGTGCTGAAATTATAGCAATAGGGATGTTCAAGGAGTTGTTTACAAGATGTCTTCTATCATTTTCTTTGTGAAATAAATCTTTATAAAATTCTAATTGATCCATTAAAGTAGTTGAGTTGAAAAATTGGATTAATAATTAATATAGGGCTTAAACATTTAATTTGGCTGTAATGTACGAAGAGTTGTTAACTAAATCAATCCCTGAATTCTGGTATATTTTGTTAATTTTTTTGTTCGGATTGATTGGAAAAATCACTGAATTCAGGGATTGTATAGGTTAATCTAGGATAGTATATTGGTCAATCATAATATTAAAAAGGAGATACGAATAGATGGGTAAATTTTTAACTGGAAAATCACTTAGTGAAGCAGTATATGATATTATATGGAAGGCAGAGGGAACCCCGCTACCGCCAGTTTCCCAACTGGTGGTCAGTAGTATTCAGAATAAACATCAGAATAAAAAACCAATCACAAAAAAAGCCCTTCCAATCTGGAAGGGCTTTTCTAATCTATAATCTATCAAGTATCTCACTCTTAAACCTTCTCCACCGAAATAACAACACTCTTAGAAGCCGGCGTTTTAGCCGTATGCGCAAACTGATCCAGCGGAACTAGCACATTCGTCTCCGGATAATAGGTAGCACAGCAACCCACCGGAATAGGATAAGAAAGGGCAATAAATTTATCCGCCTCTCTACGTACCCCGTTGAAGTCAGAATACAAGTTCAGCACATCTCTTTCACGGATACCCTGTGCTTCCATATCAGCGGCGTTCATCAAGATAACCCTACGCTCGTTATAGATACCTCTATATCTATCGTCCATTCCATAGATAGTGGTATTGAACTGGTCGTGACTACGGATAGTCATCATCAGCAATTCACCCTCCTTTAGTACCTTGGTTGGCATTTTATTGGCAGTAAATAAAGCCTTACCAGAGGTAGTAGTAAAGTTCCCCTCTCTAGGACCGTTCGGTAGGTAGAAACCAGCTTTTTTCTCCAGCTTTTTATTGAAATCGTCGAAACCAGCAATCACCTTAGAGATGTCCGTACGGATATGGCTATAGTCCGCTTCGTATTTTAGCCAGTCTATTTTTGTTCTACCCTTTAGCGTGGCAGCAGCAATATTGGAAACAACACTTACCTCAGATCTTAGATCATCCGAACAAGGGTTCAAAACACCCTTTGTAGCATGCACTACACCCATGGAATTTTCTACAGATTGGATTTGCTCACCAGAGTTCTGAACATCCTTTTCTGCTCTACCTAAAACAGGAAGAATCAAAGCCTCTTTACCTGTTATAAGGTGCGATCTATTTAGCTTGGTAGAAACATGCACCGTAAGGTTCATGTTTTGCAAAGCAGCAGCCGTATAATTCGTATCAGGAGCAGCAGAAAGGAAGTTTCCTCCCATACCAATAAATACCTTCCCCTTTTTCTCGTACATCGCTTTGATGGCATCTATTACAGAATAGCCATGAGCCGTTGGTGGTTTAAAACCGAATGCCTTTTCAATGCTGTGTAATAATTTTTCAGGTGGATTTTCCCAGATACCCATGGTGCGGTCACCCTGTACATTGGAATGCCCACGTACCGGACAAGTTCCAGCACCTTCTTTCCCAATGCTACCTTTCAGTAACAGTAGATTTACTAATTCACGGACATTGTCCACTCCATTTTCATGTTGTGTCAATCCCATGGCCCAGCAAATAATGATACGCTCATTTTGCATCACCATTTCAGCAGCTTCCGCTACCAGTCTTTCACTCAGTCCAGTTGCTTTTACGCAATCTGCATAGTTATATTTTTTTAGGTCAGCGATAAAGTTATCGTAACCAGAAGTTTTATCGTTTATAAATGCATGGTCGAAAACGCCCCCTTGGCTTTCTTCCCTTTCCAACATTTTGAGCATGATGGCCTTTAGTAAAGCTACATCACCATTGATGGTTACGGGTAAGAATAGATCCGTAAGTTCTGTTCCTCCAGTCAGCATTTTCATTGGTCGCTGTGGATTTACAAAAGTCGTAAGTCCAGCCTCTGGAAGCGGGTTGATCGTCATGATCTTCCCTTTGTTTTCCTTGCACTTTTCCAATGCAGACAACATCCTTGGATGGTTGGTTCCTGGGTTTTGCCCAATCACCATTACTAAGTCAGCCTTGTATAAATCGTCTAGTGTTACAGATCCTTTTCCTATACCCAGCGTTTCTATCAAGCCTGCACCACTGGCTTCATGACACATGTTTGAGCAATCGGGAAGGTTGTTGGTCCCGTATTCACGCACAAACAATTGATATAAGAAAGCAGCTTCATTGGTGGTTCTTCCAGAAGTATAAAAGATCGCTTCATCTGGGTGGTCTAAATCATTTAGATGTTTTGCAATTTTTTCAAAAGCACCCTCCCAAGAAATAGGCGTATAGTGTGTAGCACCTGGCGTCAAATATAGCGGTTCTGCCAAACGACCAGATTTTCCTATTTCGAAATCAGATTTTGCCGCCAATTCATCTACAGAATATTGTTCGAAGAAAGGTTGCCCAATGGTTTTGTTTTGAACCTCCTCTGCCATGGCTTTGATCCCGTTTTCACAGTATTCGGCCATAGTCGCACGCTCATCATCTGGATCTGGCCAAGCACAACCCGGGCAGTCAAAACCACCTTTTTGGTTCATGGCCGACATCACCTTTAGGACATCACCGGTATCCATATACTTGTTCACCTGGTCCCATACCGCTTTTAGAGAACCTACTCCTACGGCTGTGGTTTTTGGTGCTGTTTTTTTGAGCTCGCTGAATTCTTCAGGCGTATGTGCCTGATCGATTTTTTTGTACTGCATGGTGGTGAATGTCTAGCTAAATTTTTGTTGTGGCAATGAATGTCAAATATAGCGGATTTCCCCCTAAAAATCTTGGTATTGACCTGTTTTGATGCTTTTAGCGCAAATTTTTAACGAATTTATTCAGAATTGGGCCAAGAGCTAACATTAGTCATATTAATTCATTGGGTACTTCCCTAGCTTTGTTTGTTTTCTGAAAAAATCATAACAGCAATAATTTATCACCATACTATGGCAAATAAGAATATCAGAACGCTATCCTCCCGTAAAGAACTCGACGAAAATCTCTTCGAGGAAATTGCGGTATTAGCGAAGAAAGGAGCTGAAAAGGAAGAATTTCAAGATTTGGCAAAGCGTTTTTTAATGGACGATTCAGTCGTCTTGGGAACCGCCTCATTTTATGATTTTTTAAAGCCAGAGAATAGAGATAAAAAAGTACATGTTTGTTCAGGAACAGCCTGTATGGTTGCGGGAACACAAGATAAACTACGCGACAGCCTAAAAGGACAATTTGATGAATCCGAAATAGGACATGCTGCCTGTGTAGGGCGTTGTCATAGCAACAGTGCAGTCATGTACAATGACGAGACCTATACCTTATCTAGCGATGCAGAAGTATTGACGATAAAGGAAAAAGGAGCACAGGAAAATAGCTATGCAATAGATTGCAATACTACACCAATATTAACGGGGCCTATAGCATCTGTACCCGCTTTTTATGGCTTACTAGAAGCCTTCAAAAGAGATGCTGCAAAGGTGATTGCTGAATTGAAAGTATCCAATTTACGTGGTAGGGGTGGTGCAGGTTTTCCATTCTATTTCAAATTGGATGCCGTTGCGAAAGAAGTCGCAGATCAGAAATATATCGTTTGTAACGCAGACGAAGGAGATCCAGGAGCCTATTCGGATATGTATTTGATGGAGCATCAAGCCCACAAAGTATTGTTTGGAATGATGGTAGCGGGACAGGCAGTTGGTGCAGATACCGGTGTATTATATATAAGAGGAGAATATCCAGATTCAATCCGAAAAGTTCAGCAAGCCATAGATGAGCTAAAAGAACTGGGATTGATACATGGGTTTAGATTTAAGATCATACCAGGACAAGGATCGTATGTTTGTGGTGAAGAGACAGCCTTGTTGAATTCCATAGAGGGATTGCGTCCTGAAGTAAGAGTACGTCCACCGTATCCAGCACAATATGGCTTGTATGGAAAACCAACCGTATTGAGTAATGTAGAAACCTTTGCCAACCTACATTGGATTTTGGAAAATGGAGGACAAGCCTATGCTGATTTAGGGAGAGGTGCATCTACAGGAACCAAATTGGTATCCTTGGATAGTTTCTTCAATAGACCGGGGATTTTCGAAATCGAAATGGGAACACCCTTACGAGAGATATTCCATATATACGGGAAAGGCTATAAATCGGAATTGAAAGGATTCCAGATTGGAGGACCGCTAGGAGGAATCGTACCAATGTCAAAAATTGAAGGCCTTACCTTGGACTTTGAGTCACTGAATCAAAATGGATTCTTATTGGGGCATGCAAGTGTGGTATCTATACCTGCTGATTTCCCAATGGTGAAATTCCTAGAGCACCTATTAGAATTTACAGCAGAAGAGTCTTGTGGAAAATGTTACCCATGTAGAATCGGATCGCAAAGAGGATTCGAAATGTTGGTAAAAGCACAAAAAGAAGCCTACAAAATAGATAGAACCTTATTCGATGATCTTATGGAGACCTTGGAGATTGGTTCATTGTGTGCATTGGGTGGAGGAGTTCCTTTACCTGTGAAGAATGCACTGGAGTATTTTGATGAGGAGTTGAAAACATATTTTGAATAAGGGATCTATGAAGGCATATATCGATAATATAGCATACGAATTCAAGTCAGAGGAGACGATATTGGATTTCGTACGAAGAATAGAAAGTGAAAATAGTATACCTACCCTATGTCAAGATGATAAGCTAGAGAATTTCGGCTCGTGTAGAGTCTGTTCTGTAGAGATCGCAAGGGAGAAAGACGGCGCAACCAAAACGGTGGCTTCCTGTCATACACCTGTAGCAGAAGGGTTGTATATCTATCCAAATACACCGCAGATAGAAAAGCTGCGAAAGAATATCATAGAACTGGTATTGACGGATTATCCAGCTGATAAACTAGATGCGCCAGAAGGAAAAAAACGAACTGAATTCCAAGAAGTAATTGCGCAGATTGGAATTCCAGAAGTGCGTTATCCGAAAGGAGAAGATCATTTGGATATACCAAAGGATACTTCCCATCCATACATCAAGTCAGATTTGGCGCAATGTATCAATTGTTTCCGTTGTGTAAGAGCCTGTGAAGAGGTACAAGGGGAGATGGTATTGGCGATGTCTGGTAGAGGTTTTGCCAACCAGATTATCAAAGGTTTTGATACTACTTTCGATTTGTCCGACTGTGTTTCCTGTGGTGCTTGTGTTCAGACTTGTCCTACAGAAGCACTTTCGGATAAATTTACTACCAAAACCCTGATCCCAGATGAGGTGGTTCGTACTACCTGTACCTATTGTGGTGTAGGTTGTCAATTGGACGTTAGTGTTATTGATGGAGAGATTAAAGGAATTCAAGCGCCAGAAACGGCGGAGGTAAACATGGGTCATACTTGTTTGAAAGGACGTTTTGCCTTCCAATTCTACAACCATCCTGATAGGCTGAGAGAGCCATTGATTAAAAAGAATGGGAAGTTTGAGGAAGTAAGCTGGGAAGAAGCCTATGACTATATCACAGAGAAATTAAATACCGTAAAAGAAAATTACGGTAAGGATGCAATTGGTTTTATTTCTTCATCCAGAGCAACGAATGAAGAAAATTACCTGATGCAGAAAATGGCACGTGTCACCATCGGGAATAACAATATTGATGGATGTGCAAGAGTTTGTCACGCACCAACCGCTTTTGGAATGCAAAAGGCATTTGGAACGGGTGCTGCAACCAACTCTATTGAGGATCTGAAATTGACAGATGCTATCTTGCTATTTGGTGCCAATCCAACGGAAGCGCATCCAGTAACAGGGGCAAAAATCAAGCAAGCCTTTATGAAAGGGGTGACCTCTATAGTCGTGGATCCAGTAAAAACTACTTTGGCTAAGTTAGCACAGTACCATTTGCAACTAAGACCAGGGACCAATGTAGCAATCCTTAATATGATTGCGCATTATATCATTAAAGAGGGCTGTGTAGATACTGAATTCATCAAGTATAGAACAGAGGCTTATGAAGCGCTGAAAAATCATGTCCTAGATCTAGACATGGATGAGCTGGAAGAGCTTACAGGTGTTTCAAAAGCATTGGTTAGAGATGCTGCTTTGGCTTATGCTAATTCGGATTCTGCTATGGAATTCCATGGGTTAGGAGTAACGGAGCATTACCAAGGTTCTAAAACCGTGATGTTATTGTCCAATCTTGCCATGATGACAGGGAATGTCGGTAGAAATGGGGTAGGGTTAAATCCATTGAGAGGACAAAACAATGTGCAGGGAGCGGCCGATATGGGTGTTCAGCCACATCAAGGTGCTGGATATATGGATGTGAATGATCCAGAGATTCAAGCCTACTATGCCGATAAATATGGTGTAGAAAAAATGCCAACAAAAGAAGGGCTTAAAATCCCAGAAATGATAGAAGGTGCCATGATGGGTACGTTCAAAGCTATTTGGATCATGGGTGAAGATACCATGATGACAGATCCGAATTCAAATATGATCCGTACGGCTTTCGAGAAGTTGGATCTGATGGTAGTTCAGGAGTTGTTCATGTCTGCAACAGCTGAAATGGCGGATGTAGTATTGCCTGCTTCTTCTTATTTCGAAAAGAACGGAACCTTTACCAATGGGGAACGTCGAGTTCAACGCGTAAATAAGGTAGTGGAGCCAATAGGGAATAGTAAGCCAGATGGTCAGATTGTGATCGATATGATGGCTAGATTGGGTTATACGCAACCTACAGGCCCTGTTTACGATGCTGCTAAGGTGCTTGGAGAAATATCTGAAGTTATACCGTTTATGAAAGGGGTAACCTGGGGTCGTTTAGGAGAGAATGGTTTACAATGGCCAGTATCCGAAGACGGGGTAGATACTAAGATATTACACGAAAAGGAATTCAAGATAGGAAAGGGGATATTCCATCATTTCGATTTTGAAGAAACACCTGAATTGGTAGAGCACAGAGCGAAGTATCCATTTATATTGACCACTGCCCGTCAGTTGGAGCATTATAATTCTGGAACTATGACCAGAAGAACGGATAACCAAAAATTGTCACCTAGTGATTATTTGGAGATCAATCCTATGGATGCAGGACCAAAAGGTATTAGCGCTGGAGATATGGTACGTATTTTCTCTGATAGAGGAAGCGTAAATATCCCTGTGAAATTGAATTATTTGGTGAAGAAGGGTGTAGTGAGAACGACCTTCCATCAGCCAGATGTCTTTATCAATATAATAACAGGAGATGTTGGAGATAAAGAGACTATGACACCAGAGTATAAGGTAGTCGCAGTTGATTTTGAAAAGATATAAGTCTATATGAAAAAAGTCCCATCAAATATATTTGATGGGACTTTTTTATGTTTAGGTGACATTTATAATGTCTATTTTCCTTTCGTTGAATGTTATGCTTTCTCCTTTTTGTTTTCCAATCATAGCATGTGCTATGGGAGAGGCGGCTGATATAGCCATATATTCTTTGCCTTCATAGTCTAGTTTCCCAATCCCAATGGAGATATAGAAAACCCCAATGGAGGTATGCACCAATGTTCCTAGATGTACATTGTCGGCAGAAATATCGTCGAGGTGAATCCTATAAAGTACTTCTTGTAATTGCAAGGTATTCACCAGTTGCTCCGAGCGCTTCTCTGTTTCTAGTTGAAGCATTGCACGTGCCGTCTCATGTTTATCACCAGCTGAACTTTTACTTTCAACCGTTAAAGCTTCTCTTGCATCTGTGATTGCTTTTCGTATTAAATCTAGTTTTTGTTGAACGGATTCAATACAAAGGGCATGAATCTTATGTTTTAATGCGGGTGAAAATCTCATAAAAATAGTGTTACAAAGGTAAAGTTACGGATATGATCTGGGCTTTTGAAATTAATTTCGGATTTATCAGATGGTTTAATGCTGTTTTTATTTTTGTTTCTAACTGTACTGAAAATGCGGCTATGACTGTATTTTCAGAGGGGAATATTTTAAGATTTAAAGACCGTGTTTAGGTATAAATGTAGGGCTATTAATTTATTTTATAAAGCATGTAAAAATAATAGCATTTGTACCGTTAAAATGTTCGATTATTTCGGAAATTTGTGCTTCCAATTTCTAACAAGTAAATAGTAGGAAAAATGGCAGACCAAAAGAAAGCAAAATCAGCGTTAATATCGGTATTCCACAAGGATAATTTAGGACCGATCATTGAGAAACTACACGAGCAAGAGGTAGTTCTATATTCCACAGGTGGAACACAGAAATTTATCGAGGATTTAGGTATTCCTGTTATTCCTGTAGAGTCACTTACAGGTTACCCTTCTATTCTTGGTGGTAGAGTAAAGACATTACACCCAAAAGTATTTGGAGGTATTCTTTCAAGAAGAGATGATGCTGGTCACAATAAAGAAGTTGCAGAATTCGAAATCCCAGATTTGGATATCGTAATTGTAGACTTATACCCATTCGAAGAAACAGTTGCTTCAGGAGCTGAAGAAGCTGCAATCATCGAAAAAATTGATATAGGTGGTATTTCTCTTATCAGAGCTGCTGCTAAAAACTACAGAGATGTAATGATCGTTTCTTCTATGGAAGATTACGATGAGTTCTATGCTGTACTTAATGAAAACAAAGGAATCACGACCTTAGAGCAAAGAAAGAAATTTGCGATGAAGGCGTTTAAAGTTTCTTCTCATTACGATACACAAATCTTCAAGTACTTCAACCAGGACTTCGAAGAGATGGCATATAAAGAAAGCATCACTACTTCTGAAGTGTTGCGTTACGGAGAGAATCCACACCAAAAAGGAGTTTTCTACGGAAATATGAACGAGATCTTTGACCACTTGAATGGGAAAGCAATTTCGTACAACAACCTATTGGATATAGATGCTGCTGCAACTTTGATCTCAGAATTTGAGGGAATAACTTTTGCGGTATTAAAGCACAACAATGCATGTGGTCTAGCTACTAGATCAACGGTATTGGAAGCTTGGACTGATGCACTAGCTGCAGATCCTGTTTCTGCATTCGGTGGTGTTTTGATTTGCAATACTGAAATCGACTTAGCAACTGCTGAAGAGATCAACAAAATATTCTGTGAGGTAGTCATTGCTCCTTCTTATAATGAAGAGGCTTTAGCATTATTGTGTGGAAAGAAGAATAGAATTGTTCTTCGACAAAAGAAAACAGTTCTTCAAGACAAGACCGTTAGAACGGTATTGAACGGAGTATTGGAACAAGATAGAGATTCTGTTACAGATCAAATTGCTGATATGAAAACAGCTACTACGCTTGCTCCAACAGAAGCGCAATTGAAAGATTTGGCTTTCGCAAGTAAGCTTTGTAAGAACACGAAATCAAATGCAATCATCTTCGCAAAAGGAGAACAATTGTTTGCAGCAGGTGTTGGACAAACATCGCGTGTAGATGCATTGAGACAAGCTGCTGATAAAGCAAAAGCATTCGGATTTGATTTGAATGGAGCGGTAATGGCATCAGATGCATTCTTCCCATTCCCTGACTGTGTGGAATTGGCAGATATTGAAGGAATAAAAGCGGTAATTCAGCCAGGAGGTTCTATCAAGGATCAATTGTCTATAGATTACTGTAACGAGCATAATATGGCCATGGTGTTTACCGGAACTAGACATTTCAAACACTAAGCCAATAGACATACTAAGTGTTCAAAAAATCAAGAAGTGTAGGCTTCTTGATTTTTTGTTTCAAATCTTCACGTTTTTTACAATTTTTATAAATCGTTGTGAGGAGAATTTATATACCTTAGGGGCATAACGGATTGAGATGGGATTATTTGATTTTTTTAAGACGCATGATATTGCGATAGATTTGGGTACTGCTAACACATTGATCATTCATAATGGCAAAGTGGTAGTAGATGAACCTTCTATTGTAGCGAAAGACAGAGTGAGTGGGAAAGTGATCGCAGTAGGGCATAAAGCCCAGCAAATGCACGGAAAAACTCATGATAATATTAAGACGGTTCGTCCATTGAAAGATGGTGTAATCGCAGATTTTGATGCGTCGGAAGAAATGATCCGTGAATTCATCCGCAAAATCCCAGACATCAAGAGTTCACTGAAGACCCCTTCTATGCGTATGGTAATCTGTATCCCTTCAGGAACTACTGAGGTGGAGAAAAGAGCCGTTCGTGATTCTGCAGAACATGCAGGAGGAAAGGATGTATATATGATTCACGAACCAATGGCAGCTGCTATAGGTATCGGGATTGATGTACAAGCGCCAAAAGGGAATATGATTATCGATATAGGTGGTGGTACTACAGAGATTGCTGTATTGGCACTAGGTGGAATTGTTTGTGACAAGTCTATCAAAGTTGCTGGTGATGTCTTTACCAATGATATCTCGTACTATATGAGAAATCAACACAACTTATATATTGGTGAAAGAACTGCTGAACGTATCAAAATTGAAGTTGGTTCTGCCATTACTGAATTAGAAAATCCTCCTGAAGATTACAATGTTCAAGGAAGAGATTTGATGACGGGAAAACCTAAGCAGGTAACCGTAAATTACTTCGAGATTGCAAAAGCACTAGATAAGTCTATCGGTCAGGTAGAGGAAGCCGTGATGCAAGCCTTAGCGCTTACACCTCCAGAGCTTGCCGCCGATATCTACAATACAGGAATTTATTTAGCCGGTGGAGGTTCTATGCTGAGAGGTTTAGATATTAGAATATCCAAGAAGACTGAGCTTCCAGTATATGTCCCAGAAGATCCTTTGAAAGCGGTTGTACGTGGAACAGGTATTTGTTTGAAGAATTTAGATAAGTTCGGATTCTTAATGAAATAGCCTAGTAGTACAATACTATCACCAAAAAATAAGAGAGACAGAAATCCTTTTATTGGATTTCAGAATACTGCCCCAATAAATGAAGAGGATTTATGAACTGATTTTTAAGAACCAATATTTCTTGGTTTTTGTCATGCTGCAAATTGTAGCATTCATGTTCCTTTTCAATTATAATACTTTTCAAAGAATTAGTCTTTTATCCTCATCCAACGGAATGGCTGGGGATTTGGCTACCCTTTCTTCTGATGCCGAAGATTATTTTCAACTTTCTGAGTTGAACAATTCTTTGAGCGCTGAAAATGCCTTACTAAAAGAACAGCTCCTTCATTTGAAACAACAAGAGTCTCAAAGTACAGATTCTATGGCCTTCGGTGAAGATAGCACAGCGGTGCAATACAAATACTTCGAGGCCAAAGTTGTAAATAATAGTACACGATATAATGCCAATTTCATTACCGTGAACAAAGGTTCCAAAGATGGAATCAGGCCAGAAATGGCTGTGATTTGTCCTGATGGGGTAGTGGGTAGAGTGATCGCCTGTTCAAACAATTATTCAAGTGTGATGAGTGCTTTGAATCAAAAGTACTTTCTTAACGTCCGTTTTCAAGACGGTAAACAATTTGGAACGCTAAATTGGGATGGCAAGGATCATAGATATGCACAGTTGAAATCCATCAGTAAGCATACCGATGTTCAGTTAGGAGATACCGTAGTTTCGAATAGCTTTGATGGTCTATTCCCTCAAAATGTGATGGTAGGAACCGTTGCTGACTTTGAAGTAAATCCTGCGGATCAATTCTACCGAATAAGGATTAAATTAAGCACAGACTTTACTGCACTTTCTTATGTGTACATTATAGATAATAAGCTAAATAAAGAACAAAAGGAATTGGAGGCAAATGTATCAAAATAAGCTCCTGACATATAGCCTACGATTTGTGGTGCTTGTATTACTGCAAGTATTGGTGATCAATCAGATGGATGGTTCAGATTATCTGATGCCAGTAGTCTATCCAATATTTATTTTATTGCTAGCGCCTACCATGCCAAAGATTTCGGTACTGGTTCTGGCCTTTGCGATTGGTTTTTCCGTGGATATATGTTCCAATACCTTAGGCCTGCACATGTCGGCTTCTTTGCTAATGGCCTTTGCAAGACCGTATGCACTAAGTTGGATTACCCTTAGGGGAGGAGATGTTATTCAAAAGGTGGGTATATATAGAGTTGGATTTCGAAAATTCTTGATCTATGCAGGGATTTTGATATTCATACATCAGTTTTACTTCTATATATTGGATGCCTTTCACTTCATGAATTTTTCTAGGTTATTCCTCAAAATACTATTGAATACGGTAGTTTCTGTAGGTTTAATATTTCTCACCTTAGTCATTTTTGAATCCAAAAAGCAAAGTCGACGGTGAGCAAATTCCATTTAAAAGATAGACAATTTGTAACCTATATTATTTTCATTTTAGGTGCTGCAGTTTTGCTAGGGAAATTGATGGCTTTGCAATTGTTTTCTGGTGATTATGAGTATTTGGCAGAACGGAATGCCATGAAGAAAGAGATGGTCTACCCAGTAAGGGGAAGCATCTTCGATCGAAATGGGGAATTGCTGGTCGCCAACCAAAGATCTTTCGATTTGATGGTAACTCCAAGAGAGGTAAAGGGCTTGGATACTGCAAAATTTTGCCAATTGGTGGATATTAGCAAAGAACGCTTTGTGAAGACCATGAAAAGGGCACAGCGATATAGTCGACGTCTTCCTTCCATTCTTATTAAGGATTTGAAAAAGGCACAAGGAATTTCTTTGATGGAACAAATGCATCAATATCCAGGCTTTTATTTACAAGAACGAACAGCAAGAGAATATCCAATTCCTGCTGGTGCAAATGTTTTCGGTTATATCAGCCAAATTCCACGATTCTTAATGGAAAAGGATCCCTACTACCTTCCCAATGATAATATTGGAAGAACAGGTGTGGAGAAAAGTTATGAAGAAGTACTGCGTGGGACCCGAGGAAAGAAATATATACTAAGGGATGTTCACAATAGAACCAAAGGTTCTTTTCAAGCTGGTGCAATGGATGTTCCAGCAATACCAGGTGAAGATTTGACCATTACCATCGATATGAAGTTACAGGCCTATGCTGAAAAACTCATGATAAATAAAATAGGTAGTGTGGTAGCTATCGACCCGAGTACTGGGGAGATTTTGTCTATGGTAACTAGTCCGGGCTTCGACCCAAACATGTTGGTTGGTAGAGATCGATCCAAAAACTATAACTTGTTGAATGAAGACCCTGCAAAGCCACTTTTCGATAGAGCACTTCAAGGGCAGTACCCTCCAGGTTCCACCTTTAAATTGATAAATGCATTGATAGGACTCCAAGAGGGTGTTATCAGTACAAATACTAGTTTCAAATGTAATAATGGTTGGTATTTTAGTCCAAAGCTAAAAGTTGGCTGCCATGCACATCAATCTCCTTTAGATCTTAGAAATGCAATAGCACAAAGTTGTAATGCCTATTTCTGCTACGAATACAGACGTATTTTGGAGAAAAGTAATGATATCGAGTTAGATTATCAGACCTGGTATGACCATGTGCGGAGTTTCGGATTGGGGAATTACCTCAACAATGATTTATATGTTGGTAAAAGGGGATTGGTTCCTTCTATAAAATACAACGATGCTAGGATGCCATTTAGATGGCGGGCTCCTACTTTGATATCGCTTGCTATAGGGCAAGATGCCTTATTGGCTACGCCAATTCAAATGGCTAATATGTGTGCAGCCATTGCAAATAGAGGGTATTATTATACGCCACATATCTTGAAGTCCACAAGTGGAAGCTTCGAGGCGGATTCTACTTTTAGTGAACGAAAATATACAAGTATCGATAAAAAGCATTTTGGTCCTATCATAGATGGAATGCAGATGGTTGTTGAGAATAAAAAGGGGACTGCCAAAAATGCTCGAATCAAAGGGATAGAAGTTTGTGGTAAGACGGGTACAGCAGAGAATCCTCATGGGAAAGATCATTCTATTTTTATTGCATTTGCTCCAAAAGACAATCCAAAAATTGCCATAGCGGTATATGTAGAAAATGCAGGTTGGGGTTCCTCTTACGGTTCTCCTATTGCAAGCTTAATGATTGAGCAATATCTGAATGATACTATCTCACGTCCACAGTTGGAAGCGAGAATGATAAATGCTAATTTATTAGAGGATGGGACGGACTAAAGGCTTATTTGAGCATATCGATTGGGTATTGGTTGGACTATACTTTCTATTAGTGTTGCTAGGATGGATGAGTATTTATGCGAACACCTATCAACCTGATAATAGCAATATCTTTGATATGACGCAGGAGCATGGGAAGCAATTGTTGTGGATCGGAAGTTCTGTAGTCCTCATCTTATTTATCTTGATGATGACCGGTAAAATGTTTTCCACCTATAGTCTATTGATTTATGGGGGGGCTATGCTTTCTCTGGTTTTGGTTTTGATAATAGGCAAGCAAGTAGGGGGTGCGCGGTCCTGGTTTGGCTTAGGGTCCTTTAGTATTCAGCCTTCCGAATTTGCGAAATTTGCCACCTTATTGGCGCTAGGATCTTTCCTTAGCGTACCTCAATTGGATCTAAAAAAGATAAAAAATCAATTGGTTGTTGGAATCATTATAGGTATTCCAGCATTCCTAATTTTATTACAGCCTGATGCGGGTTCGGCAATTGTGTATTGCTCCTTAATATTTGCTTTACATAGGGAGGGCTTACCATCTTCTTATCTAGTAATAGGTTTTTCATCGATCGTTTTATTTTTACTTGCCCTGTTATTTCCTTTTACAATAGTGGCCTCGGTTATTGTGGGGGTATGTGTCTTGGGTTTCCTGTTATCTAATAAGCGAAAGCGTAAAAAAGTATGGTATTATTATCCCTTGACTGCTGTGGTTTCAATGGCCTATTCTATAAGTGTTGACTTTATTTATTCTAATATTCTAAAGACGCACCAGAGAAATAGAATAGACATTATTCTTGGGAAAATTGAGGACATAAAAGATATTGGATGGAATTTATACCAATCTAAGATAGCTATTGGGTCTGGAGGATTTTCGGGAAAAGGATATCTGGAAGGGACACAAACAAAACTCAATTATGTTCCTGAGCAAAGCACCGATTTTATTTTCTGTACCGTCGGTGAGGAATGGGGATTTCTTGGAAGTCTAGTGGTGATAGGTTTATTTCTAGCGCTGATTATGCGATTAATATTTATTGCAGAAAGGCAGCGTTCTATATTTTCAAGAGTATATGGATATGGCGTAGCTGGGATTATTTTTATCCACTTCTTTATCAATATAGGAATGGCCATTGGTATAGTTCCTGTTATAGGAATTCCATTACCCTTCTTTAGTTATGGAGGTTCTTCACTTTGGGGCTTTACGGTACTATTGTTTATATTTATACAATTGGACTCCTATAGAAAAGATATATTATAGATGCAGATGGAAGAACCTAGAGACTGGCTTCAGGTAAAAAAGTTTTCAATTGAACTAGCAGATAGTAAAAAGTCCTTGGTTCGGGAGCTAACTTTTGATATCCATAGGAGCGAGTTTGTGGCTATGGTTGGAGAGTCTGGATCTGGAAAGAGTATCACAGCTATGAGTCTTGTGCACCTTATTCCGTCAACATTCAAGCTGACTGGAGAGATTTTGTTTCAAGGTGAAAACGTATTGGATTGGCCAGCAGAGAAATTCAGGGAAATAAGAGCAAGTAAAATGGCCCTTATATTTCAAAATCCGATGCATTGTTTGAATCCCGTATATACCTGTGGATGGCAAATAGAAGAAGTACTTAAGGAGAATACGAATCTATCCAGAGGAAAAAGAAAAATACGCTGTGAGGAGTTGTTGGGTCAGGTTAGAATTCAGGATGTTGACAAAACGTTGAAATCCTACCCGCATGAACTATCGGGAGGGCAAAAGCAACGTATTATGATTGCTATGGCCCTGGCTTCAGAGCCAGAAATGCTGATTGCTGATGAACCTACTACAGCCCTTGATGTCTTGGTTCAGAAAGAGATCTTAGATCTTGTAAAAGAAATTCAAAAGGCACATAATCTCACCGTGCTATTTATTACTCATGATCTAAATGTTGCGGTTAATTATGCCGATCGAATCCTTGTAATGAAAAATGGGGAATTGGTGGAGACAGGAACGGCACATGAGATATTCCATGCCGCAAAACATCCCTATACGCAGGGCTTGGTGAATTGTAAGCCTAATACTGAAAAATATATCCGACCACTGCCAACGGTAGAATTATTTGAAAGTACCGCGAAAGATAAATGGGCTGAATTGAGCTTGGGAAAAGAAAAAGTAGAATGGAAAGGGACCACGCCTTTATTGACTGTTCGCGATTTAAATTTTTCCTATAATAATTCAGATACTCCTGTATTAAAAGGCTTAGATTTTGAGCTTTTTGAAGGAGAAACATTGGGATTGGTAGGCGCTTCTGGTTGTGGGAAAAGCACATTGGGAAACTGTCTGATGTTATTTGAGAAAACCGTAGGTGGTTCGGTAGAATACAAGGACGAAAATATCCTTAATTTTTCCAAATCAAAAAAACGAGATTATCGCAAGACTGTTCAGATGGTGTTCCAAGACCCGTATGGTGCAATGCATAATAAGCAGAAGATTGGAGCACATTTGATGGAAATTCAAAAAGTCCATTTTCCGAAAAGATCAAAGGCTGAAAGAGCGTTGAGGAGTTTGGAGCTTTTGGATATGGTAGGGCTAAGTCGGGATTATTTTGATTCAAAACCCAATGAATTATCCGGTGGACAGCGCCAAAGAGTTTGTATTGCCCGCTCGCTTGCCTTAGAGCCAAAAGTGCTTATTTTCGATGAGTCGGTTGCGGCCCTAGATGTTTCTGTTCAAGCGCGTATATTAAACTTATTGAATGACCTCAAAGAAGCACTCTCTTTGACGTATATATTTATCTCACACGATTTAGCAGTAGTACATTATATCTCCGATAGAATTCTAGTCCTTAAGGATGGTGAAATTGAAGAGTTGGGCGCTGCAAGTGAGGTCTATTCCCATCCAAAATCCGACTATACTAGATTGCTACTTGAAAGTAGTTTCTAGATTATTTTCTTTCGCAAAGAAATAAAGAGGATAGAAGAAACAATCAAAAGTCCAGCTGTCATTGCCCATAACACATGGAAGGAGTAGTTCTCTGCTATCCAAAATCCCGCTCCAGGAGCTATTATATGTGCTAGAGAAAAGGACATGGCATAGGCGCCCATATATTTCCCTGCATTGTATTTTCCACTTCTCTTTAAGGCAGAGGTATTGGCAAAAGGAAAGTTAAAGATCTCTCCAAAGCTTATTAATATGACCGAAATAATAGGGAGAATAGCCCAACTGGATAAGCTATAAACACCATAGGCAGCTGCAAATAGTAATGCACCTAAGGAAACCATTTTTAAGGAAGAAACTTTATTTTCTATTTTGAACAATAATGGGACTTCAATAAGTACTACCAAAATACAGTTTAGCGCTAGTAACAATCCAATATGATCTTCGGAAAGGTTAAAGTAATTTTTCCAGAAGATGGGTTGTGTATAAAAGAGCTGCATGAAACCTATTGAGCTCATCAATACAGCCAATAAAAACACCATAAAATAGACGTCTTGAAAAGGGCCTTTTTCTTTGAGCGTACTGCTTGGTTTTTCTATAGTAACAGTTTTCCCTTTTGGAGATAGGAAATAAAAGAATACGAGTGAAGCAAGCATACAGGTGATACCGTCTACCACAAAAAGGACATCATATCCTGAATAGAGTACAAGTACACCACCAACAGCAGGACCTATAGCGTAGCCTAAGTTGATAGCAAGCCTGTTGAGACCAATTGACCGTGTTAGATTTTCTGGTTTCGAATAAGCGGAGACGCTGGCCATATTTGCGGGACGAAAGATGTCTGCAATAGCGCTGGTGGTCATGATCATAAAACACAGTCCATAGAAAGTGTCTACAGTGAGTAAGAGTATAAACATGAAAGAGGCTAGGAATAAGCTCCAGAATTGTGTTTTAAAATAACCAATCTTATCGGCCAACCATCCCCCAGTTCTTGTACCTATTAAAGAGCCAATACCATAAAAGCTTAAAATGCTACCCGTGTCCTTCAGGCTAAAGGATAAATTATCCATTAGGTAGAGAGAAAGAAAAGGTAGTACCATGGCGCCTGCTCTGTTGATTAGAGAGACGGCCGAAAGGATCCAAATTTCTTTGGATAATCCCTTATAGGCATTCATATAAAAGCGTAAGAATTTCATTACTGAGGGTTTGAATCAAAATTAGAGATACAAAAATTGAGATGGCTCAAAACTTGATCAGATTACTTGATGATTAGATTGGTTTTATAAATGCTTGCGGTCTTTTTTTATAAAAACCTCTTGATTTGAAGCTGACTAAGGGCAATTAATTTGATAAAAAAAACGCTTATTCTTAATTAAATTAAATCTAAATAAGTAAATTTGCAGTAAATATTCACATCGTGGAAAAGCATTTACCATCTATCGACTTACTAAGCCAGTGTCTAACTGAAGAACTTCTTTTGAGTAAAAAGAAGAAGAAAGACAATTGCTGTAAGAAATATAAAAAGAAAGGAAAGACTTGTAAAAAGTGTCCTAGATCGATGGGTATGTGCTCTTATTCCACAAATACAGCGGTAAATTAATCCCCTAATTTATACAATTATCCTTTTCTATAGAATGGGTCTGTTTTGACTTGTTTCTTTTTCTAATTCTTATGCTTTTTTCTTCACTAGAAGAATTCAATCTTAATAGTGAAATTCAGATTTTATCTCTTCGTAAATCCAATGCTGAGTAGTATATTTGTATGTTGATAAAAGCATACTATGAGTAGCAAGGAAGTTATATTAGTAATTGGTGCTGCAGGTCAGATTGGTACCGATTTAGTTATAGAATTAAGAAAGCGATATGGCGATAGCCAAGTTGTTGCTTCTGACATTCGAGATGCCTCTGAAGAAATCATGGAAGGCGGACCATTCGTTCATTTAGATATAATGGATGAATTAAAGCTAAACCAGATCGTTAAGGAATTTGGTGTAACTCAGGTTTACCTGCTTGCTGCAATACTTTCAGCAACAGCAGAAAGAAATATTGAGTTAGGATGGCGTCTTAATATGCGTAGTTTATCGCATGTGTTAGACTTGGGTAGATTCAAGAAGGTAAAGAAAATATATTGGCCTAGTTCAATAGCGGTTTTCGGACCTACAACTCCATCCATAAATACGCCACAACTGACGATTACTGAACCAAACACGGTATATGGAATAAGTAAGTTGGCAGGTGAACGCTGGTGTGAATATTACAACAGTAAGTTTGGTGTAGACGTACGTAGTATTCGTTACCCTGGATTGGTTGGATGGACGGCACCTCCCGGTGGTGGTACTACCGATTATGCGGTGAGTATTTTCCATGAAGCAATTAAGTATAGTTCTTACGAATGTTTCCTTTCTGAAGAAACAACTTTGCCAATGATGTATATGCCAGATGCTATTAAAGCAACCTTGGATATCATGGAAGCTCCAGCAGAGCAGGTAAAGATTAGATCTTCATACAATGTTGGAGGAATAAGCTTCAATCCAAAGCAATTAACGGAAGAGATAAAACGTCACATACCAGATTTTACTATTTCGTATAAGACAGATTATAGACAACAGATAGCAGATAGCTGGCCAGCATCAATGGATGATAGTGCAGCACGTGCAGACTGGAATTGGCAACATCAATACGGACTTACCGAAATGGTAGACGAAATGATGGTTAATTTAAAAAGAATAATTACTGTCTATTAAGACCTCATGGGAGATTTAAAGATTTATAATTCATTTACTAGAGCAAAAGAAAAGTTTACACCTATAAAACCTCCGCATGTTGGTTTATATGTTTGTGGGCCTACCGTTTATTCTGATGTACATCTAGGAAACTGTAGAACTTTCATCTCCTTTGATATGGTATATAGATACCTTAGTCATTTGGATTATAAAGTGCGCTATGTCCGTAATATTACGGATGCAGGGCATTTGGAAAATGATGCAGATGAAGGAGAGGATAAAATTTCTAAAAAGGCAAGATTAGAGAAATTGGAGCCCATGGAGATTGTACAGAAGTACAGTCTTTCGTTTCATAAGATCTTAGAGAAATTCAACAATATCCCTCCATCTATTGAGCCAACAGCAACGGGCCATATCGTGGAGCAGATTGATATGATTCAAGATATCATCAGTAAGGGATATGGTTATGAAGTGAACGGTTCCGTTTATTTCGATGTCGAGAAGTTCGATAAAAATATAGGTTACGGAAAATTGTCTGGAAGGCAATTGGATGATATGATCTCAGGAACAAGATCGCTAGATGGGCAATCTGAAAAGAGAAACCCGTTAGATTTTGCACTTTGGAAAAAGGCTGGACCACAGCATATCATGCAGTGGAACTCTCCTTGGAGTAAAGGCTTTCCTGGATGGCATCTTGAATGTTCCGTAATGAGTAGTAAGTACCTAGGTGATTCCTTTGATATTCACGGAGGAGGAATGGATCTTAAGTTCCCTCATCATGAATGTGAAATCGCACAATGCCATGTAGCCCATGATAAGGATCCAGTAAAATATTGGATGCATGGAAATATGCTTACATTGAATGGTGCAAAAATGAGTAAGTCTACAGGGAATACGCTTTTACCTGATGAATTATTTGAAGGTAATAATGAATTCTTTGATAAAGGTTTTGAACCATTTGTAGTTCGTTTCTTTATCATGCAGGCGCATTATAGAAGTACATTAGATTTCAGTAGTGATGCACTTGAAGCTTCAGATAAGGGACTTCAGAGGTTAATTACTGCATACCATAACATGTCATCAGTAAAGGTTGCGGAGGCTTCAGAAGTAGATGTGAAAGCATTGGAAGCGAAGTGTTACGAAGCGATGAATGATGACCTGAATACGCCGCTTACAATTTCATATTTGTTTGAAGGGGTGAAGTGGATTAATTCAGCATTGGCAGATAAGCTGAAGCTTACAGCCGTGGACCTTGTGGGTATTAAGAAGATAATTGATACCTTCCTGATAGAAATCATGGGGGTGAATTTTCTTGAGAACGGAGCAGAAGCATCCGATAATTCTAAGGAATCTGAATTAGTTGAATTACTTATCAAGCTCAGAAAAGAGGCAAAAGAAAGTAAAAATTGGGGGCTAGCAGATAGTATCCGTAATGAATTGTCTGAAATGCAAATCTTGTTGAAAGACGGTAAAGATGGAACTACTTGGTCTAAGTAATCCTACTAAAAATGGATAAAAAGAACAGTCGAAAATATACGTTAAAGGGAGTCATCACATTAGTGATGATTCTCTTTTTTGCTTGTACCAATAGTGTAGATGAAAACAAAATTCATCTAAGTACATTTACACCTAATTTCAATGAAGTTGAAGCTTTTCAATTTATTGAAAGACAGGTGCAAATGGGGCCAAGAGTCCCAGGGACTAAAGCTCATCACCTTTGTAGAAAGTATATCAAAAGGGTTTTAACAGAAAATGGATATGATCCAACGGTAGACCTAGGGCTAGTAGATAGTGGGGTAGGCATGCTGGAGATCTACAATATCAAAGCTAGCTACAATCCATCTGCTGAAAAACGCGTATTGCTTTGCGGGCATTATGATAGTAGAGCCACGGCTGATTTGGATAGCTTAAATCCAGACAAGCCTGTTCCAGGGGCCAATGACGGTGCTTCAGGAGTAGCCGTTCTATTGGAACTCGCGAAAAAAATTCAAGAATTTGACTTAGATCTAGGCGTAGACTTTATATTTTTTGATGGAGATGATCAAGGCATATATCCAGCCTCTTCATCCATGAAAAAACATACCTGGAGCCTTGGAGCACAGTATTGGGCTAGGGGTGTTCAAAAGAAATATGAATATGCAATAGTGTTGGATATGGTAGGTGCCGAAGGAGCAAGCTTCTATAAAGAGGACCATTCTAAATTATTCGCTGGAACTGTTCAAGAAAAGTTATGGAAGATTGCTGGTGACCTAGGTTATGGTGATCTCTTTATTCAACAACCCATTGGTGTATTGGTTTCCGATCATTATTATATAAATAATCTTAGCAGGGCTGAAGTACCTTGTTTACTGATCTCGGATTATCGTAAAGATACGCCACATGGATATTTTCCAAATTGGCATACCACTGCTGATTTACCGGAATATATTTCACCTAAAAGCTTAAAAGCAGTAGGCCAATCAATTATTGAACTCTTATATACCAAACCTTGATGTTGACTGTTTTTTCAGATGATTATTTTATGGCTGAAGCCCTCAAAGAAGCGCAATTAGCATTCAACAAGGGTGAGGTGCCTATTGGAGCAGTAATTGTTTCTAATAAACAGATTATTGCTAGGGCACACAATCAAACGGAGCAATTGGTTGACTTTACAGCGCATGCCGAAATGATTGCTTTTACCGCAGCTGCAGATTTTTTAGGGAAGAAGTATTTAAACGAATGTACCTTATACGTAACTGTAGAGCCCTGTGTGATGTGTAGTGGCGCTGCGTATTGGACACAATTGAAAAAGATTGTCTTTGCTACCACCGATCCAAAAAGAGGCCCTATTTCTAGAGAATTAGACTTGTTGCATCCAAAGTGTGAAGTGGTACAAGGTGTAAAGGAAACCGAGGCAAAACAATTGATGCAGGACTTTTTTAAAGCAAAAAGGTAATTCTGATCTTGGCTTTTTCAGTCTAAAAGAGGAAATGCTTGCTTAGGTTTCATAGAAGCCAATGAAAATTTAAAAAGCCAGTCTCGAATTTTCGGGACTGGCTTTTTAAATTTATTCTTTTCCGTAGATGTCTGCTTTTTCTTCAAAGTACTTACAGAAATCTCTCATGTCATTGGCCAACTTATCATCATTTGTAGAACGTTCATACGTATCTGCCAAAGTAACCATAGTTTGATGAATAAACATTTTCATCTCATCCATAAGTAGATCCTTAGTCCAAAGGTCAATTCTTAAGGCTGTATTTTCTGATTTATCCCAAATGCTCATCATGACTGCCTCACAGGACTTCTCTTCCTCTTGGCCATCCGTGGCACTCCAATTCATCTTTTCTGGAATATTGTTTTCATCCAGATCGATCTTGAAATTAATTTCAGTTTGTTTAGTTGCCATGGTTGTTAAATTTTTGGTTTGTATTTTGACTTGTTAAGTATCTTTTTGGCATTCTTTTCTTGCATCAATTGCGGTAAAGTAATGGATGGATTATGTTTCATATATGATTGAACGATTCTCCATCCTATCCAACTTCCTATTCTTCCAGGAGTAATATTGTCATTTCCTGTATAAAATTTGGAAAAAGGACTGGGTTCTATAAACCTTCTCGACAGCTTTTGTTCAGTGGAGAAAAGATAATCGTTATTTATGAAGAATTGCCAAATGCTAGCTTCATTTTTTTTTGCCCATGCTAGGTCCTCCCTTGAATAGGCAATTATCCTATGGTCTTCTTCAAGTTGTAGGAGTTGTTCTGCAAAATATAATTGCTTCCCTTCAAATATGATTTTCGATAGGAAGGATTGATTTTTTTCTAAGGTTATATTAAATCTCTGAGACCATTCTAACATGATTTTTGGCCCCAAAAAAGACATTTGCTTGTCAAACCGGATGTATTCTGGGACTCCTTTATAGAAAATGTGTCTCGGTCCCAAGAAGTGCTCTTTCCCAATAAAAAGGGTGTTTTCAGAACTTACAATAGGTTTTTCCATTTCAAAATTAGAGAACCAAGCAGAAAGTTGTGGAACCTTCACGCCCTTATAATAATGCTGAAAGCGTTTAAAACCGGCGTTAATCTCAGTATGATATTGGGTAGAATCTTTAAAAAGGATACTTAATGAATCACTGAAGTTTTTTAGCGCACCATCCATATATCGTTTTCTCCAATCGGCATCGCTAACGGTCTTATTCAGGAAAAAGTCTGGGTATTTATTCTTCAACTCAGCAAGGTCCTCAGTGAAACTAAGGCCTTGTATAGCCCAAAATGCCTCATCGAAATAGGTTATTTCAACATTTTTCTCGGTACCATCTAGCTTAACTGAAAACTTATTTTCATCCTTACATGCTGTAAATGAAATAGTTAGAATAAGACTGAGGTAAAGTAAAATATATCGATTATGAAAAAGCATAAAGTGAGCTGTTAAAAATTAGTACTTTCGTAGCGTACTTGGCAAATGTATAAAGTTTTTAATTATAAAAGATAAGCTTCTACTTATGAAAAAAGTGATCATTTTAATGCTAATGATATCTGGATTATTTTCGGCAAACGCACAAGATGTGAGGGTCGGAATGCAAATGTCTCCTACTATCTCCTTTGTGAGTACAGATGGGGATTATTTAGATAAAGTAAATAGAATTAAGTTTTCTTGGGGGTTTGTGACCTTGTTTAACACAGAGGGAAGAAATTACAGTGTGATGACTGGGGTGGATATAACCACAAAGGGAGCCAAATTCTCCTATGAAGATGGTGAAGGAAATGAATATGAAGTTAAATACAATACTCAACATCTAGAGATACCATTAGCCATTAGAATGCATACGCGTGAGATTGGTTATTTTTCATATTGGCTAAAAGCCGGTTTAGCACCCTCTATAGAATTAAAAGAGAAGGTTGATTTTCATTTGAATGATGAGCCTTATGAAATTAAAGGAGATAATTTCAGTAAGAATTTTGGCTTGAACCTCCTTTTAGGAATTGGAACCCAATATGAAATAAGTGAAGAAACAGATCTTTTCTTTGGATTGGGATATAATAATGGTTTGCTAAATTCTTTTACGAAGTTGGAAGGTTATAAAGAGGATGGTTTCTTTAGTCATTTTGCCCTTCAAGCTGGGGTATTGTTCTAAAGTTTGGTTAGTATATGTATATTTACGTTGGGTTGATTATATTTGTGCTTTAAAGTCAAAAAACGCTGAAAATGAAGTCAAAAGAAGTGATAGACCATATGGTTAAATGGTTGGATGACTACTGTGAAAAGACTGGTTTAAATGGATTTGTTGTTGGTATTTCAGGAGGAATAGATTCTGCTGTTACATCGGCTCTTTGTGCTATGACAGGAAGAAAACTATGTTGTCTTACCATGCCTATTCATCAAGTGGAGAGTGAATTTATTAGAGGTGAAGAGCATATCGATTGGCTATTGACTAATTTTCAAAATGTTGAAAAACAAATAATTGATTTGACGTCAACCTATGATACTTTCCAAGCTAGTTTACCTAAAGATGCAATTACCCATTTATCTATGGCAAATGCGAGGGCTAGAATTCGTATGACGGCTTTGTATACCGTTGCTGGAGGACATGGGTTATTGGTGGCTGGAACGGGAAATAAGGTAGAAGATTTTGGAATAGGTTTCTTTACAAAATATGGTGACGGTGGAGTAGATATTAGCCCAATCGCCGACCTTAACAAATCGGAAGTGTATGCTATTGCCAAGGAACTAGGAGTTGCGAATTCCATACAGGTTGCATCTCCTACAGATGGACTTTGGGAAGACGGAAGAGATGATGAAGCACAAATTGGAGCTTCTTATCCAGAGTTGGAAATAGCCATGGAGCAATATGATGCCGGTTTAACTAGTGAAGATTTAGAAGGTAGAGAAAGAGAAGTCTTTATTATATATAAACGTAGACATATTGCGAACCTTCATAAAATGGTTCCAATACCTGTCTGTACTATTCCTACTGAATTAAAATAAAACATAAAAAAATCCCCGAATGATCATTCGGGGATTTTTTATTTCTTCACAAGTGTGTTAAAGTTATTCCAATATGCTTTGGAAACAGGCTGATAGCCTTGATTCAGCATAGAAAATATAAATAGGTTTCTATCAGTAGGATATTTTAAGTCCGATGAGAATATCTTGGCATTTAGACTGTCTAGGCTTGAAGAGCCATCTGCTAAGGATTGTATGTCCTGTGCGTTAAGAAAAGAGAAGGAATCTACCTTTATATCTAATTGTAAAATTCGAGCTTCTTCCTTTAGGCAAGCCATTAGCTGAATGCTGTCTTCTTTCTTTAATTCAATATAATGTATATTCTCAATAGCGCCTTCCATAACCATATCGCTAAATATGGCAAAATGTTCCTGCGCCTCTTCCTGTTTGTTTTGCTTAATTGATTCCCAGTCCTCTCCTGTAATTGAATTGGAAGCTAGGTAATGGATAAATTCCTGACTTAGGTGAGATTGCTCGTCTTCTGTTAGTAATCTATATTTTATTTGGTACATCTAATCCTGTTTTTGGCAAAATTACAAATTATCCATTCTAGTTGTGGTATTCTGTTGCAGAATACTTTAATCTACTGTTGGATTTTATTAGATCCTGTATTTTTTCAGTTAAAATATTAATCTACCTTTGAATTAGATCTTTGGAGAGGTTTTTGACCATCATTATTGTATAACTATTTGATAGAATGACATGAAAAAACACTTAGTAGTCGGAGGGGTGCCGGAACATTTTAATATGCCTTGGCACTTGGCTATAGAATCTGGTTTCTTTGGTAATTACGGCCTCGATGTAGATTGGCAGGATTATAAAGGGGGTACAGGAGCAATGTGTAAAGATCTAAGAGAGAAAAAGTTGGATGTTGCAGTACTTCTTACGGAAGGTATTGTTGCAGACATTATTAAAGGTAATGACTGTAAAATAGTCCAATTTTACATCAAATCTCCCTTAAACTGGGGCGTGCATGTAAATGCAAATTCTCGGTACCAATCCATTGAAGATTTAGAAAATTCTCGTGCCGCCATAAGTCGTTATGGTTCCGGATCTCATATGATGGCCTATGTAATGGCAGATGATATGGGATGGAATCTGAATGATTTAAAATTTGACCTAGTTTCAAATATCGACGGGGGTAGAGAAGCCCTAGGGAATGGTAGTTCTGATTATTTCCTTTGGGAAAAGCTAACCACAAAACCCTATGTAGATAATGGTGAATTTAGAAAGGTAGGTATTTGCCCTACGCCCTGGTCTAGTTTCGTGATAGCTGTTAGAAATGATGTCTTGGAAGATGCCGGAGAGCATATTGAAGCATTGTTAGAAGCTATCAATCAAAGTTGCCGTCAATTCGTGAAAAGGAGCGATGCAGAGGAAGTAGTTGCTTGGCGATATGGACTAAAATTGGAAGATGTTCGCGAATGGTACTTGGATACCGAATGGGCCTTAGAAAGTGAAATAGATACGGATCATTTACACCTGGTTCAAGAACGATTATTGCAATTGGGTAGAATTGATCATAAGGTAGATCTAGAGACGCTATGTTGGAATAGAAATCTACAGGTTAATATTACGCTATGAACTTCTTAGCACATTTACATCTATCTGGCGATAACTCAGCCGTAATGACAGGTAATTTTTTGGGTGACTTTATTCGAATGAAGGAGTTGACCTTGTCAGAGGATAATGTGCAAAATAGAAATATTATCAAAGGGATGAGGCTTCATAAGTGTATCGATTTGTATACCGATAGCCACCCTTTAGTAAAACAAGTTCAAAAAATATTTATCCCTAAATTCGGAAAGTACGCTTCTGTGCTTTCCGATTTATATTTTGATTATTTACTGTGTAATCACTGGCAATTGTTTTCTTCCATCTCTTTGAAGGAATTTTCAAATTCGGCCTATGAAAATCTCGACGTAAATAGAAAGTTCTTTAACGGACATGCTAGTCGGTTTTATGGCTATATGTATGCCAATAACCTTCTTGTGAATTATGGAAGCTTAGAAGGGATGAAAATGGTGCTAAATGGAATTAGCAATAGAAGGGTGAGTAGCAATATTAATTTAGCGCTGTCAATTGAGGTTTTCCAGGAGCATGAATCTGCTATTCGTGATTATTTTATAAAATTTTACCCCGACCTATTGGGAAGGGGTAAAGAATTTTTGGAACACACAGATTTGGTGTATTAACTATCTTTTTACAAAGCGTTCATCCGTTTCCATGACAGTGCCACATTCATTACAAGTCCTTAAATGCTCAGATTCATAGAACTCCTGGAATCTTGGCAGGAAGTCATTTTCTATATTCGTTAGGCTGAAATATGTTTCATGTAACTTGTTGTTACAATGGTCACAAAACCACATTAATCCGTCTTTTTCGTTTCCTGATCTAACTTTTTCGATAACTAGACCAATGGAATTTTCTGTTCTCATTGGAGAATGTGGAGTCTTTCCAGGAAGTAAGAACATGTCTCCAGGTCCTAGCTCAATGTCTACTGGCTTCCCTTCTTCTTGAATACGTACACAAATGTTACCTTCTAACTGATAAAATAATTCTTCCGTTTCGTTATAGTGATAATCTTTTCTCGCATTTGGTCCACCAACGATCATTACGATAAAATCCCCTGCCTTAACGTATAAATTTTTATTACCCACTGGTGGTTTAAGAAGATCTCTGTTGTCTTTAATCCACTTTTGTAGGTTGAACGGTTTTTGAATGGCCATAGCAATATATTTTTGACGATTTATTTTTGGTTTGTTAACGCTCCTTATAATTTAAGGAAATTCTTGAAGAAATTTCTAAATTCCTCTTTTTTAAATGTCTTATCTATCTCGGATTCAATATCTTCCTTGCTGTAGGTCGTGTTTTCATTTAAGGTGAAGGCTTTCAAAATGATACAAGAACTGTAAAAGTCGATAAACTCAGGGATTTGCAATAAGATTTGATCTTCAGAGTGGTAGTTGTCTACAAAATCATAATAGTCCTCATTGATTAACAATGGAGCACCCTTCAATTTTTCATAGTTGGATGGATATATCAACTCCAATTTAGCTAATATATAATCAATAGCTCTACGCTCAACCTTTCTAAACCCTTGTTGCTTAAGGTTGGCTTCATTAAGCGCAAACATATATTCTTTTCGAATTTTAAGCAGTGATTTATTAAATGGCTTTGGCTCTTGCATGAATAGACTGTCAGTGACATATTTATTCATAAAGAATCTTTTAGCAGCTAGGTATCTGTTCTGTTGTTTACCTCTTTCTCCTTTAATTTTAAGGGTAGTCATTAAATCCAAATTGTCAAAATGGATATGTAGACTATCTCTTGGTGAAAGGTATAAATCAAAATAGAAATCATGGTGAATTAAACGGTAATAGCCTGGAATGCTGTCCTCAAAATTAAAAACTAGATTACCGCCTTCCGTGAAGTTAAGCGTATCAATATTATTCAAATCAATGTTTTCGCCTCTTTTTTGCAAAAATACATTGGCTTCCGGATGTGCTATATTATCAATCTGTAACGTGGTATGAATCCTTGTTATATATTTCTCTTTGGCTTTTTCTTGAACACAAGAAATAGTCAATAATAAGAGTGATATAAGAATGATACGCGTTTTCATGATAGGGGTATATTATTAGGGTTGACTAAAATTTTCATCATCATAGGCATACTTTGCTGCCATTTCCTCCGCCTTTTTTTTGGAGGTAGCTTTTGCTGAAGCGATCACATTACCTTCTAAGCAAACCGCTATTTCATAGGTTTTATTGTGATCTTCACCACTTTCAGAAAGTAATTGGAAATCTAGGATGCGCTTGTTCTTCTGTGCCCATTCCAAGGCATAACTCTTATAGCTACTTATGCTATGAACCAATTGATCTATTTCAATCCTAGGGAATATCTGCTGTAAGATAAAATCGTATGATTTTTCCCAACCTAAATCTAAATAGACAGCTCCAATCAATGATTCTAACGTATTTCCAATAATGGATTTCCCCTGAAAGGCTTGCTCCGAAGCAATGATATAGGTGTCAATTTCTAATTGCTTACCTATATTGTTAAGTTGCTTTCTACTTACAATCTTTGAACGCATAGTAGAAAGGTAGCCTTCCGGTTTATCAGGGTAAAGTTTATGTAGTTCGGCCGCTACGATTGCTCCCAAAATTGCATCTCCTAAAAACTCTAAGCGTTCACCATTTGTTTCAACAGTTTTTTCAATAGAGCTATGGGAAAAGGCCTGTCTATATAGACTTATATCTATCGGCTTATCTTTCATAATGGAAAGCAAAAAGCCCTCTAGACGAAGGTCTAAAGAGCTTTTAATAGCTTTATTCCGAAAAAATTTATTCCAAATATTTCGAATCAACTTATATCTTTTTAAAGATTACAGATGCATTGTGTCCACCAAATCCAAATGTATTCGACATTGCAGCCGTGATTTCTCTTTTCTGAGCTTTATTCAGCGTAAGATTCAATTTGCTGTCAATGTTTTCATCATTTGTTGAATGATTGATTGTTGGAGGAATGATACCATTTTTCACTGCTAGGATAGAAGCAATTGCTTCCACTGCTCCGGCAGCTCCAAGTAGGTGACCTGTCATAGACTTAGTTGAACTTATGTTCATAGTGTATGCATGGTCTCCATAAACTTCTTGTATCGCTTTCACCTCTGCAATATCTCCTAGTGGCGTAGAAGTACCGTGAACATTGATATAATCAATCTCATCTGGACGCATGTTTGCATCCGCCAAAGCATTTTTCATTACAAGTTTTGCACCCAATCCTTCTGGATGTGGAGCAGTAATATGATGCGCATCAGCTGCAGCACCACCACCTACTAATTCAGCGTAGATTTTTGCACCTCTTTTTACTGCGTGCTCATATTCTTCAAGAATTATTGTTCCAGCTCCTTCTCCTAGTACAAAGCCATTTCTTTCTGCATCGAAAGGTCTTGAAGCGGTTTCAGGTGAATCATTTCGAGTAGAAAGTGCTTTTAAGGCATTAAACCCTCCTATCCCTGCTTCATTAACTGAGGCTTCAGATCCACCGGTGATCATTACATCCACTTTACCAAGTGCGATGTACATACCAGCTTCGATAATGGCATTTGTTGAAGATGCGCAAGCAGAAACGGTAGTGAAGTTAGGTCCTCTAAATCCATATTTCATTGAGATCATTCCAGAAGCAATATCTGCAATCATCTTCGGAATAAAGAATGGGTTGAATCGAGGAGTTCCGTCTCCACCGCTAAAGTTCTTTACTTCGTGGAAAAAGGTATAGATTCCACCAATCCCAGATCCCCATATAACACCTGCTCGGTTGCCGTCGATGGCTTCCAAATCAAGTCCAGAGTCTTTCATGGCTTCTTCACATGCTACCATAGCATATTGAGTATAAGGATCCATTTTACGGGACTCCTTACGGTCGATATGGTCTAATGGGTTGAAGTCTTTTAATTCACAAGCAAATTGTGTTTTAAACTTACTTGCATCAAAATGGGTGATAGGACCAGCTCCGCTAACTCCATTAATCAATCCATTCCAATAAGACTCCACGTCATTTCCTAGTGGTGTAAGTGCACCAAGACCTGTTACTACTACTCTTTTTAGTTCCATATGAAGCTATTTTTCATTCTATCTCTTTTCAGTCCTGTTAAATCAAAAGTGAAAATCGATAGAAGATACTAAATTGACGCTAAATTCTAATTATATCCGTTCAAATTTGAGCAATATTTTTCATCTAAAGTGAAAACTCACTAAAATACCTCTCTAAATTTGAATTTTTAATTTCGTTTTTAAACTAAATTATTCGCAAACTGGGTAGTTGTGCGAATAATTGCATGCTAAAAGAAGCATGTAAAAAAGAAAAGAACACTTAGAACCGAAGTTTTAAGTGTTTCCTTTTCAATTTTCTTAGTTAAGTGCGTTCTCGATAAACTCAACAGCAGCACCAACTGTACCAATACCTTCTGCTTGGTCATCTGGGATTTGAATATCGAATTCTTTTTCGAATTCCATGATCAACTCAACAGTGTCAAGAGAATCAGCTCCCAAATCATTTGTGAAGCTTGCTTCGTTAGTTGCTTCGCTTACGTCCACGCCTAGCTTATCTACAATGATAGCTCTTACTTTAGATGCAATATCAGACATATCTTCTCTTATTTAGTTAATTTACACTGCAAATAAATATATAATCTGAAACATAGACAAATTTTTGTAACATTTGCATGTGTATTAGTGAGCGATAAAATTACAAATATTTCACGTAAAAAGATATCAAGATGAAAAAGATTGCAATATTTGCTTCCGGATCTGGTTCAAATGCTGAAAACATTGCGAACTATTTTAGGGGGAGTGATCAAGTCAGTATTAGTGCTGTACTTACCAATAAACCAGATGCGTATGTGCTTGAGCGAGCGAAGAAATTAGGGGTTCCCAGCCTGGTATTTAACCGAAAAGATTTTGTTTATTCTTCAACCGTAATTGACTTTTTGAAGAGCTTAAATGTGGACGCAATTATTTTAGCAGGTTTTTTATGGAAAGTCCCAATTGAGCTAATAAATGCATTTCCTGATAAGATTTTGAATATTCACCCAGCTTTACTTCCTTCATATGGAGGAAAAGGTATGTATGGAATGAATGTTCACAATGCAGTTATTGAAAATAAAGAGAAAGAAAGTGGGATTACTATTCATCTCGTAAATGAAGAATATGATAAAGGTGCTATTCTATTACAAGCTCGTACAGCAATTACTGAATCGGATAGTTCAGAAGATTTAGCTAAGAAAATTCATGCTTTAGAATATGCTTATTTCCCTGTTGCTATTGAAGCCTGGTTGAGTGGTGTAAAATAATTGGAAATAAAAAAGGCTCATTCTTCAGAATGAGCCTTTTTATAATTTTATCTAAACAGGTTTATAGTGCCTGCATACTTTTCATCTTTACCAGTGACATGGTTGGTAAGATTCAATGTGTAGTAATAGATACCTTCTTCTAGGTCATCTCCATTGGAACTGTCTTTACCGTCCCACCATGAATTGGATAATCCGTATTGTCCGTCATGGAAAACTTTCTTCCCCCAACGGTTGAATACCGTAAACTCTGATTTACTATAGAATCTAGTATCCAATCTAGGAATGCTGAAAATAGTATTTACACCATCTGTATTTGGACTAAATACATTCGGTATTTCTAACTCGCAATAGAATACTACAACTGTAGAAATTGATGTATCACAAACCTCATAGGTAATATGGTATTCGTCATATCCATCCGCCTCTAGGCTTGCAGTATGATCGTCTATGATGTTTAACGAAACTTCTTCATTAAGTCCATTATAAGCCTCCCAAGTACCAGGACTACCTATGTAGCTCACTTGCAACAATGCTTCAAGTCCGCATTCTACGAACATTGGAGCAGAAATGGAAGGTGGGTTCTTAGAAAATTCTACATCAATGGAATCTACACCATCACATCCGTAGAAATAAAAGGTATACAGCCCATAGTCAGAAACGGAGGCACTTGTAACTGTACCTTCGAAATCAGTAAAGTTTACTGTTCCAGGTCCTGAGGCTTCCCAGTGGTCACCCTGTCCAGCAACCAAGGCGGTAAGGTTCGAGACAGTTTTATCACAAACAATATGATCTTCTAAAACGGAAACTACTGGAGCTTCGGAAGTAACTTCTACTTCTTGTGAAAAACTTCCTTCACAAAAATCGAACGTAAAGGTAAGTGTATAGGTTCCGTAACCATCAACAGTAATTCCTGTGTTATAGTCCTCTGGATCCTCAATTACTACTGTATTTCCATCCGCTGAGCTTGCTGTCCATTGTCCAGTTTGTATTTGATTGGTTACATTAACAGTAAACTCAAAGTTACAAGTCAAAATAGGTGGTACCGTGATTTCTGGTGAGACTTGTACGACTTCAATCGTTTGTACGTCACTTCTTCCACAGCTATTATAATACGTAAATTCATAGATCCCTAATTCAGGAACGGTAATCGTTGGGCTCAGTACATTATTACTGGGAAAGAAAGTTACATTGGTAGGTCCTCCAGGAGGTGCTACATATTCCCAATGTCCAGGTTGCTCCACAAAATTCGAATCACCAACGCTTATTACAAATGAATTCTCGCAGCTAACGGTAAAGTCCTCTCCTGTAGCGGGAATTTCCCAAATGGATTGTTCTACTGTAACAATTTGACTAACTACATTTCCACAGTTACTATGGTATTCAAATTCATAAACCCCTGTTTCATAAACTTCAATGTTTGGGATTTGAGAATTATTGTCTGGGTAGAATACTACATCAAGTGGATTTAAGGTATCCACTACAAATTCCCAAAAACCAGGGTCATCCACATTGGGATCTAAAACGCCAATTTGAAACATAGAATCACAAGTAACGGTAAAGTCTGATTGTGTTACAGGGCTATCCCAAATATATACGCCAATCTCTTCAGACCATTCACAACCATTGTTATCAATTAAGTGATACTGGTAATATTGAGTTTGATCTCCTTCCATACCTGTAATCTCCGTTTGTGAGCCATCTACAGTTGGGTCAACAAATGAATTTGGGTAGTTTGGGCTTACCCAAAAGGAATCTACATATGAAACTGTAGCGGATTGTTCTGCGCAAAGGTCGAAGTTCCATCCGAAAATATAGCCATCATCTGATCCCCATGTATCAATTACAATAATTTCCCAATCACCATTTATAGGGCTTCCCACGGCATTAGAAAATGAATTAGGGTAGTAGGATGCATAATCATTTGTGAAAGTTCCATCACCGTTATCTACCGTTTCTGGAAATGTTCCAACTATAGAAGGATATTGAATGTGCATGGTTTGGGTGGCTAATGGCGTCCAGCAATATTCATATCCAACTCCAGGATCTGTACCACCAAGTGGTTCTCCGAAATCGGTGCTGCCTAACCCATTCCCAGAACCTGTTCCATTTTGATCTTCTAAGAGGGTAATAGTATCTCCATTGGGAACAACAAAATGAATGGTTAGATCTCCCATAAAGGTGTGTTCAAGAGTCAGACATATTTTCTTAATACATAGACTGTCATCTATCGTTTCAGTTGGAGCATATCCTCCTAAGGTGATAATGGAGCTATATTCTGCAGCTGTTTGCCCACTTCCAATATCTACATCATCTAAGAAAACAGGATCTGGTTCTTCAATTTCAAAAGGGGGTTGGCCGTTGTTCTCATATTCCGCAATGATAGTGCTCGTTTCTCCAACACAAATGGTGTCCTCTGAAACGCTCAATGTCATAATTGTATTGGCCGTGGAATTCAGGACATAAAAAGTGAAATCCATTTGACAGGCATTAGCATCTGTTGTAGTAAGTGTTACCAAATGCGGAAGGATATCATCAACTGTTAAAGCAGAAATATTCTGTCCTGGAAATGGATTGCCGTTTACTCCTGTTATATTCCAAACGAAATTGGTGCTTGCGTCAGATTGTGCATAGCTATTCCCTGAATTCGGATAATCTCCTGCTGCCATCAAATTGATATCCCAACAGAATTCTACGGTGTCACCAGGCGCTATGGTATTTACAACGCCTACTCCTGGAATAGAATAGGTCAAAGTCATATCATATTCTTGACAAGGTGCGGCAGATCCTACTAAAAAAGTATTAGAATTCACGGAGGTAGTAGGGCCAGATCCAGTTAGAACAACTGCTCCATCGGCCTTTTTTAAGCTATAACTAGCGCCATCCCAACCGTCATTTTGCAGATCTACAAGATCAAGGGAATGACTCCCATTATCTAAGCAAAAGTCAAAAGAATAGGTGTGATTGTCTATGTGGTTGATGCCAAATGCACGTATATGATTGTCCTTACCAACAGTCCAACTTACGTCTGCTCCGTCTGTCCCAGTCGTTAGGTCTAAGGTGTATTGTTCTTGATTTAATTCACATTGTGCATACGCTGCACTAGATGATATCAACGCTAAAATAAAGAGGTTTAGAAATTTCATGGGAGATTATTGAGCGTCGTTAAACATTTGTGTCAGTACATTCTTCGAATAAAATATGATGGCTTGGGTGCTATCAATTTTATAGAAGGTAAAATTGTCCTCACTCAGTTGAAAGTCGAATTTTAGCACATTAAAGGTTGCTAGCGTTGGATCTTCATTTGTTACATTGAAAGGTAACCCCGATGCTGGGTCTTTAGCAGGAATAGAGTAGATGTCTGTAAGGTCATTAGTTTTAATGCCTAGATCTGCCACATAAAAACCGTTGTCTAAAAAATAATTCCAAAACTCAATGATAGTAGAATCTTGATTCATTATTGCGGTTTGTGCATTTGTGGAAAACCTTGCTTGTAATCTACTGTCAGCCTGGGTTTGTGCCAACGAAATTGAGAAACAAAAAATAGAGAATAGATAAAAAAGAAATTTTTTCATTTTCACTGTTGTTTAGTTAGGTCAAAAACCTAAAAATTGAGCTAAGTATTGCTAGTCTTTTTCATTTTGAGTTGAAAAAAATAACATTTTAGTTCAATATTTAGAATTTATTAACTACAAATATAGACTTTTTTCGTTTTTAAAGAATCTATTTTCGTTGAAACAACTGAAAAAATTAAGGTATTAAGTATTAATTGAATAGGAGTTATCTCCATGGTAATTCATGGAGAACAAGATAATTGGCTTTGAGTCTTCCATTGAAGACTCAAAGTTATCTTTTCAAATTGATGGTTCCAGAATATTTTTCACTTTCATTCGTCACATGATTGTGCACGTTTAAGGTATAGAAATACACGCCTTCAATCAGTTCATCCCCATTGGTGCTATTTTTACCATCCCACCAGCTATTATTTAATCCATATTGACCGTTGTGGTAGACTTTTAGTCCCCATCTGTTAAAGACGTTTAATTCGGCTTTATCATAGTATCTAGTATCTAGACGACGAATGAAAAATTCCGGATTTATGCCGTCATTATTTGGACTGAATACATTCGGGATAATAAGGTCACAGAAAAAGACTACGGTAGATTCAATTGTTGTGTCACAATTGGTGTATCCCACAGTGTATTCACCAAATTCATCCCCTGAAAGAGAGGCGTTGTTGGCGTCTATAATACTCAGGTCGTAACCATCACCATAGGAATTGCTAATAGACCAAGTTCCCGGATCCCCAGTATACTCAACTTGTAGGAAAGCTTCCATACCACATTCCACAAATGATGGAACTGTAATATGTGGTGCATTTTTCACAAATTCAATTTCAATGGCATCAGATCCATTACAACCATAGTAGGTGAACGTATATACGCCATAATCTGATACGGTAGCACTTGTGACTGGAGCTTCAAAATCTGTAAAGATTACAGCGCCAGGTCCTTCAACTTCCCAATGATCTCCATGTCCAGCTATTAATGCTGTAAGATTGGAAACTGTTCGGTTACAAAGAATATATGGTTCATCAACGGAAACAATAGGGGCTTCATCTAATATTTGAACCTCTTGTGAGAAGCTAGCCTCGCAAAAGTCAAAAGTATAGGTGAAGGTATACGTTCCGTAGTCGTCAACGGTAGCTGTAGTGGACGCACTGGTCTCATCATCAATGATTACTGAGCCACCTTCTGCTGAAGAAGCTGACCACGACCCATCTTGGACATCGCTATTGCCAACGGATAACGCAATTTCGAAATCGCAAATTTGGGCTGCAACAACATTTATTTCAGGTGTTACAGAAACAACGTCTACAATAATAATTGAAGTGTCTTGACACCCATTCACATAGCTGAAAATATATTCACCTAGTTCTGGCACAATCACATCAACTGTATCTTGCATATTGTCTGGAATGAAGATTACATTAGTTGGTGCTCCTGGAGGGGCAACATATTCCCAAAAACCTGTTGACCCGGCAATAGGATCTTCTACACTAATAGTAAATTGACTAGCGCACTCAACAATATCTTCTACAGTATCTGTTAAAGATTCAACGAATTCTATTTCAATAGTATCTAAATTTTGACAATAGGCGATAAAATTAATATCATCTAGTCCAAAGTCGTTACCGTTTAAGTTTGTGTTTTGATTGGTAATGCAAATTTCAATAGTTGTGGCTGCTGCAGAATTCCAGCTTGCATTAAACTGAGACCAAACCCCCGTAGTGGTTGGAGCGTTAAATATGGCTCCTAAGGCTGTCCCGTCAATACTAAATTGTAAACTAGCAGGGTTGGTTGGTGAAATACTACTTACCCATGCAGAGAAATCATAGTCAGTATTTGGTTCTACAATAACATCTTGACACCAAACTTCCTCATTAACGGTACCGGTACCGTTAATGGCCATGAAGTTTCCTGTTCCACCATTTCCTAAACCAATTAGATTAGTGTGAACCAAGTTGGCATCCGTTGTTACAGAGTAGGTTCCTTCTCCCCAAATGGTTGTGGCGTTATAGGTATATTCACTTGAAAATCCTGTATTTCCTGATTCGAAGTCTCCATTCACAGTTAGATTCCCTGTGATAAAAGTTCCGCTAATGATGTATTCATCTTCCTCGCTAAGCCATTTTACTGAATCCATAGATCCATCCCACCATTCGAAAGAATCGTAGCCTGCGACATTTGGAGTCACAGCTACACTATCGCCTTCGCAGATAGTGAGGGTGTCGTTCAGAAGCAATTGCGGTAAATTATCGCATGGGCTTTGTTGAGCAAATGAAGTAAAAGAGAGGGTCAATGAGACTATGAGAATAGAGTAGAAATTCATCTGTTTATTTACTTTAGGACCAAAAATACAAAAATTAATAACAAGATAACAAAATTTACCCAACCCTGTTTTATTTTGAATAAATGAAGGTTAAATTGTTAAAAAAATAATTGAGAAAACTCAAAAGTGACATCATAAACAAACTGAGGTAGCATTTTTAGCTAGCATAAGAAGAATATTTTTTACTTTTGCAGCGAGTGAATTGTGTTTGAAATTTCGGAGATAGGAAATAAAAAACTTAGAATACGACTTTCTAAGAGATGAATGGAAACGGTTTTGGCAATTAATTCACTGATTTTGAAGATTAATTAGGCTACCAGCATGAAACAAAAAAATATAAGGAATTTTTGCATTATCGCGCATATTGATCATGGTAAAAGTACGCTTGCAGATAGATTGCTTGCAGATACCGGTACTATTTCAGAGCGTGACCAGCAAAATCAGTTATTAGATGATATGGATCTTGAGCGTGAGCGAGGAATCACGATTAAAAGTCATGCCATTCAAATGGAATATGAGTTTGAGGGTGAGGTATATCGTCTAAATCTTATTGATACGCCTGGACATGTAGATTTCTCTTATGAAGTTTCTAGGTCAATTGCTGCCTGTGAAGGAGCCCTATTGGTTGTAGATGCTGCTCAAGGTATCCAAGCTCAAACTATATCTAACCTTTATTTAGCATTGGAAAATGATTTAGAAATCATTCCAGTATTGAATAAAGTGGATTTACCAGGTGCCAATCCAGAGGAAGTAACAGATCAAATAGTTGATTTGTTAGGCTGTGATCCGGAAGATGTAATTCCAGCTTCAGCAAAGACTGGAATTGGAATGAATGAGATATTGTCGGCCGTTATTGGTAGAATTCCTGCTCCGGAAGGAGATGAAGAAGCGCCTTTACAAGCCTTGATTTTCGATTCGGTTTATAATCCATATAGAGGAATTGAAGCTTACTTTAAGGTAATCAACGGTAAGATCAATAAAGGTGCTAAGGTAAAATTCTTTGCTACCGATAAAGAATATCATGCAGATGAGATTGGAGCGCTTAAGCTTAAGCAGCTTCCAATGAAAGAAATAAAAGCTGGAGATGTTGGTTATATCATTTCTGGTATTAAAACAGCCACTGAAGTAAAAGTTGGTGATACTATTACCTTGGTAGATAATCCTTGTGATAATGCTATTGAAGGTTTTGAGGATGTTAAGCCGATGGTATTTGCTGGGTTGTACCCGGTAGTAACTGAGGACTTCGAAGAACTTCGTGCTTCCATGGAAAAATTGCAGTTGAATGATGCCTCTCTAACTTTTGAGCCTGAATCATCTGCTGCCTTAGGTTTTGGTTTCCGTTGTGGATTCTTGGGAATGCTACACATGGAGATCATCCAAGAAAGGCTGGAGCGTGAATTCGACATGACAGTTATCACAACTGTTCCCAATGTGTTTTACGATGCCGTTTTGAAGACAGGTGAGAAAATTTCAATTCACAATCCTTCAGAATTACCTGAGCCAAATATTCTTGAAATAGTTCATGAGCCATATATTGCTGCTCAGATAATTACCAAAGCCGATTTCGTTGGTCAGGTAATGAATCTATGTATAGATAAAAGAGGGGAGCTAAAAAATCAAGTTTATCTAACTGCTGATAGAGTTGAATTGAGTTTTGAAATGCCTTTGGCAGAAATTGTTTTTGATTTCTATGATAGATTGAAGACGATATCTAAAGGATATGCTTCTTTCGATTATCAACCAATAGGAATGAAGCCTACAACATTGGCAAAGCTGGATATCTTGTTGAATGGAGATCAAGTTGATGCTCTTTCTGCACTTATCCACAGAGACAATGCATATACAATTGGAAAGAAGATTTGTAGTAAGTTGAGGGAATTGATCCCAAGACAACAATTTGATATAGCGATTCAGGCAGCCATTGGAGCGAAAATTATTTCGCGTGAAACAGTTAAAGCCCTTCGTAAAGATGTTACAGCAAAGTGTTATGGTGGTGATATTAGCCGTAAACGTAAATTGTTGGAAAAACAGAAAAAAGGGAAGAAACGTATGCGTCAAGTAGGAAATGTGGAAATTCCACAATCTGCATTTATGGCAGTTTTGAAATTAGACGATTAGTTTAGCTTAGTATAATTGAAAAAAAAGCGCCTACGGAATTTTCCGTAGGCGCTTTTTTTATGCACTTGTAAAGCCCTGCTTTTTACTATATTTGTACTTATTCATATTCTCTAAATACTATTCTAAACTTTATGAGAAAGTTAATTTTACCCTTTTTATTGCTTACAGGGTTCTATTCCTGCGAGGAGTCTTTAAATTCAACACCAGAAAATGTAAAACCCACCATCAACCAAGTGGTGGATGGTAAGAAGGAGGGGCTGCATGAGATTCGTAAATCAGACGGTAGCTTGAGGAATGAAATAACGTATCTGGATGGTCAAAGGCATGGTTTGTCTACAGACTATTATGACACTGGTGAAAAGAGGATGGAAATTGATTATGTAAGCGGTGTGAAATCCGGGAATGTGACTTGGTTTCATCGAAATGGTGAAATTTATAGAGTCAACCCTTATGTGGATGGCTATATCCAAGGTGTGCAAAAGAAATATTATGAAAATGGGCAGCAAATGTCCGAATTGGAATTATTCCAAGATCTTCCAGGTACAGGATTGAAAGAATGGGATCGCGGAGGAAATGAAAAGAAATTTAAGCTCAAATTAGTAACCAAGAAAACAGGAGACTGGGTGCAGGTATCATTGGCCTCTAAAAAACAAAGTGCAACGTTTTATATTGGAGAATTGAAGCAAGGTAAATTCATGCATAACTCCTTAAAAGATGTAACACTAGGTAAAGGAGTTGGAGAATTTAATATGAGTGAATTTAAAGGTAAATCTACACTGGATATTATTGTAAAGTACAAGACGTATAATAAGAACCCAATAATTTTTGTGAGTACCCTTAAAAAAAGTGATCTATGAAAATTGTAAAGTATTTCTTATTACTATTTCCACTAACAATGCTAGCTCAGAAAGATGCTTGTGCTAAATGGAAGAATCAAGGAGTTCAATCTATTCAGTTGGATGATGTAGGGAATAATTCTAGGAGTGATTCTATGGATATATTATCTTATGATATCTATTTAGATCTTAGTGAATACCAATCACAACTGTTAAAAGCAGATTGTAACGTTGAATTCAAATCGAAAATTGCAGGCCAGGAAATACTTGCTTTGGACTTGTTCAATTTGGCTGTAGACTCTGTAGTCTATAATCAACAATTAGTAAGTTTTACACATGCTAATCAACGTTTAGAAATTACGTTCCCTACTAGTTTGAATTTGGTAGATACGTATAATGTTCATGTTTACTATCAAGGGACACCAGAAGTTGACGGATCAAATTTTGGTGGTTTCGATTTTGCTTCAAATTATGCCTATAACTTAGGGGTAGCGTTCCAATATGAACCACATAATTTTGGGAGATCTTGGTTTCCATGTTTCGATAATTTTGTTGAACGATCAAAATATACCTATCGCGTAATGACTACGGGAGGGAGAACGTCCTATGCAAATGGATTACTAGAGCAGGAGCAATTACTAGGAGGTGATAGTATTTATAGAGTCTGGAAAAGTGACCTGGAGATTCCAACTTATTTAGCTTCCGTGGCTACAGCAGACTATAAAGAAGTAAACGATAGTTTGCTGAGTCTTTCAGGTAGTTATGTGCCGGTAGTATTGGCAGCCTTAGAAAGTGATACTGCTGATATTGTAAATTCCTTTGTCCATTTGGATGAAGCATTTCACTTTTTTGAAGATAAATTTGGTCTCTATCGATGGGAAAAAGTAGGCTATAGTGTTACGCCCGTTGGAGCGATGGAGCATCCAGGAAATATAGCATATCCAGCCAGTTTGGTTACCGGTACTACTTCTGGAGAAGAGATAATGGCACATGAGCTTGCACACCATTGGTTTGGGAACTTGATTACTTGCAACGATGCAAAGGAAATGTGGATCAATGAAGGTTTAGCTGAATATCTATCTTATTTATTTATGGAGCATGTTTATGGATCCGAAAAATACTTAGAAATAATTCGAGCGAATCATGTTGAAATGTTAGATAAGGCGCATGTTGCAGATGGAGGTTACCAGGTTTTAGCAGATATGCCTTTGAATGTGACCTATGGAAGGCATACCTATAATAAGGGTGCGGATATGATGCATACCCTTCGTTCTGTAATGGGAGAGGATGCATTTTACGATGGTATGAAAGCAGTGCTAGATTCATTTGCCTTCAATGATATCAGTTCAGAGCAATTCAGAGATAAGTTGATAGCAGAAGGAAATGATGTTAATGACTTCTTTGAAAATTCAATTTTTCAAGCTGGTTGGTCGCAATTTGATATTGTGGATATGGACTGGAATTCTTCAGCTAGTACTGTAGATGTGCAAATAGAGCAGAAGTTGAAAATTGCAAATAATTGGTTTGAAAATGTACCCTTACAAATATCATTTAGATCAGCAGCAGGTGATTTATATGAAACGGCAATAGTCGTAGGGGGAGAACAAACGAATCTTACTATTTCTCTGTCATGGGAGCCTAAAATGGCATATTTAAATGGCGATGATGCGATCAGTCTTGCAAGTATAGGTGAGGATTTTTCTTTAATGGAAAATGAAATGGAAGTGATAGAAGCAGATTTAGCGAAAGTTGAGTTAAGCTTGGTGAGTATTGAAGATTCTAGCTTTGTAAGATTGGAACATCACTGGGTTGCTCCCGAAGCACAGGTGAATGATTTAAAATACATCATTTCTACAGATCGTTATTGGACATTGAGAGTGTTAGATGATGCTAAAGTGAATATCAATGGGAAGTTTAGGTATAAGGGAGCGACTACTGGAAGCTTGGATGAAAACCTGATGTCAAATATAACTTCTAGCTTCAATGAGGAGCGCATGGTGTTATTGTACAGAAGGGATGCTAATTATGAATGGGAAGCATTTGATAGTCAAAATTTAGTTGCAAACACCTTAACAAATAAGTCTGGGAGAATTGAAGCAAGCCAACTAGTGTCTGGAGAATATTGCTTTGGACTTCGTCTGTGGCCAGTAGGTCAAGAGGAATTTAGTGAGATTAAGAAAATAGCAGTATTCCCAAATCCAAGTGGTGGTAAGGTTCAAATAACAATAGATCCACAAGTAAAAGTAAAAGGATTAACTATTTTTACGGCAGAAGGGAAAACCGTTGTAGATTACTATAAAGATATTGATTACAACCAAACGATCCTTTTACCGGATTCGGGATTATACCACATTATTATGACGGACTCAAAAGGTAAGATCTACCGTGAGAAAGTTGTAATAGAATAAAGAATTAGCGAACAACAATTTAGAAAAGAACAGGATGAATTTAGATCTGACAGGAAAATGGGCAGTAGTTTGTGGAAGTACTCAAGGAATTGGGAATGCTTCAGCAATGGAGATGGCAGCAATGGGAGCCAATATATGTTTGGTTGCTCGTAATGAGAAAAGCCTACAAGAAGCACTAGTGAATCTACCTGTTGTAAAAGGGCAGGAGCATACTTATTTAGTGGCTGATTTTAGCAATATTGAGGAAGTTCGTGATAGAGCTACTGGTTTTGCTGAAGGACATAACGTGAGTATCTTGGTGAATAATACTGGTGGGCCAAAAGGTGGACCGGCAAATGTTGCCCCTATTGAAGAATATCTTGCTGCATTTAATATGCACTTAGTTTGTAATCAAATTTTAGTTCAAGCCTTTGTAGAAGGAATGAAAAAGAGTGGTTATGGACGTGTAATAAATATCATATCTACCTCAGTTAAAATTCCATTAAAAGGATTGGGTGTTTCAAATACTATCCGTGGTGCAGTTGGAAACTGGTCTAAAACCTTGGCAAATGAGCTAGGTGCATTTGGAATTACAGTAAATAATGTATTACCTGGAGCAACCGCAACCGCTAGATTGGAATCTATCATTTCTAATAAAGCCAATACTACTGGCGCTACAGAAGAAGAGGTAATGAATCAAATGACTTCTATTGTTCCTATGGGAAGAGTAGCTCAACCAGAAGAAGTTGCCAATGCCGTTGCTTTCTTAGCTTCACCAGCAGCTTCTTATATCAATGGGATCAATGTTCCCGTAGATGGTGGTAGAACAGGTTGTTTATAAAATTGGGCACAATGAAGATGTTAAATTATATCAATGGGACACTTGTAGCTCCCATTAGTGGTGACTATTTGGATAATACAGACCCTTCAACAGGTGAGATATTCAGTTATGTTCCAGATAGTGATGAAAGGGATGTCCAATTGGCCTATGAAGCGGCAAATGCTGCTTTTCCAACTTGGTCTAAGATGGCGAAAAGTAAGCGATCTGCTATCATGATGAAAGTAGCGTCTTTGTTGCTGGAAAACCTAGATCGTTTTGCTAAAGCGGAGAGTCAGGATAACGGTAAGCCGGTATGGTTGGCCGAGTCTGTAGATATTCCAAGAGCGGCTTCCAACTTCGAATTTTATGCAACTGCAATCCTTCATGATTCTGCAGAGACGCATGAGATGGAAGATGTTGCCTTAAATTATACAATGAGACAGCCTTTAGGGGTAGTGGGATGTATTTCTCCTTGGAATCTTCCATTGTACCTTTTTAGTTGGAAAATAGCACCGGCTTTAGCTTCAGGAAACTGTGTAATAGCAAAACCTAGTGAGGTAACTCCATTGACAGCTTATCTACTTTCTGAAATATGTATTGAAGCAGGAATGCCAGCAGGTGTCTTGAATATAGTACATGGATTAGGCCCAAAAGTAGGGGAGGCGATGATTGTTCATCCAGATATTCCTGCTATTTCCTTTACTGGAGGGACGGCTACAGGAAAGCACATTGCTAGACAAGCTGCACCAATGTTTAAGAAATTGTCATTAGAATTGGGTGGGAAAAATCCTAATCTAATTTTTGCAGATTGCGATTTCGAAAAAATGATCAAGACTACCTTGAGATCTTCTTTCGCCAATCAAGGTGAAATTTGCCTATGTGGATCAAGGATTCTGGTAGAAGAAAGTATCTATACCCAATTCAAAGAACGCTTTGTAGAAGAGGTGCGCAAATTAAAAGTTGGACACCCATCTGGAGATGTCAATATGGGGGCTATTGTTTCCAAAGGACACATGGAAAAAGTGCAAAGCTATATTGAATTAGGGAAAGAAGAAGGTGGTACCGTGTTATGTGGAGGTAATAGAGTGTATCCTGAAGGCTATGAAGGTGGATTCTATTTGGAGCCTACTGTAATTGAAGGGTTGGATTATGACTGTAGAACGAACCAGGAAGAAATTTTTGGACCAGTTGTAACTATTATGCCTTTTAAAACGGATGAAGAGGCTTTGATGTATGCTAACAGTACAAAATTTGGATTGGCCGCTACAGTTTGGACTAGTAATTTAAACCGAGCCCATAAAGTAGCAGCAGAATTACATACTGGAATTGTCTGGATCAATACTTGGCTTTTGAGGGATCTTAGAACACCATTTGGTGGTGTTAAGCAATCTGGAGTAGGTAGAGAAGGTGGATTTGAAGCATTAAGATTCTTTACTGAGCCTAAAAATGTTTGTATTAAATTTTAGACTAGTACTAGATTTGTCCCGATGAATTACTATGGGTTTCTTTTCCATTGAAATTTAGTATCTTGAGGATCATTTTTATTTAATCAAATACCTTTTATAATGAAAAAGTGGATAACCCTCTGCTCAGCCTTTTTAATAGGATTGGGTGCATTAATAGCTCAGGAGAACAATCTTGATGAATTGACGCAAGGTCGTAAGGATATAATCGTGAAAGTCAATAAACGATTTCTTGGAAATTATTCTGTTAGAATAAATTTAGGAGATCAGTTGGATGCCATAGACGAACGATATAATTACGACAATCGATTGAAAAGTGAGGATAGAGATATTCTCGAATTTGAATCAGTCGATGGGGCTGTTCAGTATTTGAATAGTAATGGCTATTATTTCAATCCAAATATGGGGATTTATTGGGATCATCCTGATGGAGCGAAAAATAGTGATCTAAGAAGAAATGGAACTGCAAAGATCGGTGCTAAGAACCCTGATGATGCTTCAAAGATTGTTTTTGGAGAGCGAATGGTTTTTAGTAATTCAAAAGGAAAAATCGCACCAGTATACCATAAAAGAGACTATAAATATCCGTATCACAATGGGAGTCTAGCAACGGCATATTTTGAAACAAATAGTGCTGTAGTCAATAAAAAGGAGCTAGATGCAGTAGTTAAGGCATTAAAGGATAATCCAAAGATGCGTGTGAGATTGGAAGGGAATGCTGATATGCGTGGTTCCAATGAACTGAATATGCGCCTAGCTAAGGCACGTGTTCAAGGTTGTTTGGACCTTCTGATTAACACCTACGGCTTTAATAAAAATAGATTTGATACAAATGTCAAGGGAGAAGAGAATCCTGTTTCCGATAAATTGTATCTGAATCGAAGAGTAGACTTTGTTCAAGTGAAGTAAAGCTATCTTTGAAGAAATGTGAGGGAGTTCAAACTGCGGTTTGAACTCCCTTTTTTTTGGCTAAATTTTGACCACTTATTCCAATAATAAAACGGTATTCATCAATTCCCTTTTTACCGCATGGGTTGTATATTCTGCAGTCCATATATACATACCAGTACCAACGTCATTACCATTCTTATCAATGCCAAACCAAGGATGAAATGGATCATTAGTTGTAAACAATAGCCTTCCCCAACGGTCGTGAATTTTAAGACGATAAAAAGTGATATCATCCAGAGTTCTTCCTTTTGGGATAAAGCCTTCATTCAAATTGTCTCCATTTGGAGAAAATGCGTTTGGGTAGATTAACTTGTGAGGGCTTACTATAACAGACTTTGTGATTTGATCACTGCATAGTTCGTCAGAGGAAAATTGAGTGATAGTATAGGTTCCCTCATTCAAAAAGGTGTATACTGGATCGTCCCCATATACAGTGTCTCCATTACTTATTACCCAATAAGTAGACTGACTATTTAGTGATAAATCTGTTAGGAAAATTTCTTCATTTACAGGTATATCGAAATTCTTTAATGTAAAGTCTGGAGTTGGTAAAGGATAAACTCTTAGCCAATTTTCCAACAAAATCTCTTCGTGACAATCTTTTATCGGGTCATATATGTCTAGAGAAATATCATATAAACCGGTATCTTCAAATTGAATAGAAGCGGTTTCCGTAATAAATTCTTGGTTATTAATTACCCAACTATAATTTCGAGGATAGTTCACTCCCGGACTGGATGAATATACGACCGTTTCATATAGACAAACTTCTTGTGGCCCTTCTATATTATCTATTATATAGTCTATAAAAAGGGAATCCTTATATGTTTTTTTACAATTAGCAAAAAAGATCGTTAAGGAAACTTCCTGGCTTTCTTTGGATGTGAAATGGATGTTTTCTGGTTTCATTTCAGTGGAATTCGCTGGGATAGCATTGGGTCCAAAATCCCAAAAATAAGATAAGCCGACATCCAATAAGGAAGGTGTAAATTCATAAATATTATCATCCAAGCAATATTTCCCTACATGATTATATGTGAAATCTTGTACCTCTAATACTTCCAGATCGTATGTTAGTGTGTCGGAACAAGCCAAAACATTGTTATACGCAATTAACAAAACCGTATAGGTTCCATAATCGGGGTATATATGAGACGGGTTAACTAAGCTACTGGTATCATTGATTCCAGAAGATGGGTCTCCAAAATTCCAATAATAACCATTACCATTAACGCTATTATTGATAAATTGGTAATCAAGATCATCACAATATTGATCTACACTTATTTCAAGAAGTGCAGCACCTAATGAGCAATCTGTGATTAAGTATCGGTAAACCCGCATATATTCTCCAATCTTTACCCCACCTCTATACTCCTCAATTTTAATACCCACCACATAATTCCCTATTTGGGTGGGTGATCCTGATAAAGCGCCAGTTATGGAATCTAAAAATATTCCATTTGTTGTACTCATGGGAGATAATACATCATAACCCACTTCCCATACATATTCCACAAAGGGTGGTGGACTAATATCAAATACACTGGTTGGGTCACTGGTAGCAAAAGGAGTAAAAAAAGAGTATACCAGGCTATCACCATCAGGATCGTTCATAGATAGGTCTAAATTCAGATCGTCATACATGCAACTCCCCAAAGATGGTTGGGAATTAAATGTTGGGCTGTTATTCTCTTCAGGAGTAACAAGGCAATAAACGGTTAATCCTTGAGTCATTGAAGAATTCGTGGTATTTTCATTAAAACAACACAACTGATATGTAAATGTAAAATCTCCTGAATTGGGAGGAACAATTACATCAAAATAGTATTCTCCTCTTTTGACACATAAATCGGGTGGTAAAACAGCACAGGGATTTGTATAGGTGTTTAAAACGGAGTCTTCAATCAGGTTTGTATTTATAAAAGTTGCAATGGGTGTAGCTTGGATATTATCCCAAACATTTAATTCAGCTACATCCCATAAGCCTGTTTCTACTGTATTTGTAGGACCACAATCTATATACATGGTTAAGTAAACATCGTATCTATTTGTGTCCGTTTGTATGTAGGTTAATTCTCCACCTAAAATATGGGTTGCTTTAAGTTTTTGAGGAATCCCCAAACAGAAAAGAACCAATAAAAAAGCTATATTATTCTTAAATTCAAATACCATCCGGTGAAATTATACATTTTTTAAGTAAAATGATGAAAATTTAACTTTTCTAGTAAGTATAAAAGTAATTATTGTTTATCAGTTGATTGACCAATTGGGTTGATATTGCACGGTAAATGAGAAGTCTGAAGTATGTTTTCATTTTTTCAATTAGGTATCAGTAGGAATCATAAATAATACCATGTGATAAGGTAGAGCTTGCATTACTACATAAGACTTGTTGTTAGATTGGATACAACGTTGAGAGATTTGTAGATTCATATTTTCCGTTTAAAACAAATTACGGTTGGACTCATTTTTATTGATTATTAAAAACAGGATCCCCGGATAAATAGGTTGCTTCAATCTTTATTTTGGAAATCTCATCCATTGGAATGGTCATTATGTCTTTGTCCAAGAAGATAAAGTCGGCTAGTTTTCCCACCTCAATGCTCCCTTTTATTTTCTCTTCGAAGCCGGCATAAGCTGCCCAAATAGTCATTCCTTTTAATGCTTGTTCTCTTGTCAATGCCTGTTCTTTATAAAACCCTTCGGTAGGTTGTTGAGCAGTATTTCTCCTATTTACTGCCGCATGAAAGGTTTGCCTTGGGTCTACTTTTTCTATTGGGAAGTCTGTTCCTAGAGCGATGATACCATTACGGGCTAAGAGATCTGCATAGGCGTAGGCATGCTGCATCCTATCTGAACCAAGTCTTTCTTCTGCCCACAGCATATCTGAAATAGCATGGGTAGGTTGGACAGATGGAATTATATTTTCATTGAATAGGGAGTAGTCAGAATGTGCCACCACTTGGGCATGTTCAATTCTCCACCGCCTATTTGGTTTCTGGTCTAAGTATTTTTGATAAAGTTCTAAGATCACCTTATTAGTGGAGTCTCCAATTGCATGGCAATTCAGTTGATAGGGACTATTTGCAATGTTGTTGACAATATGTTCTAATTCTTCGACATTTGACAGTAGTTGTCCATAGTGTCCATCTTGATCTGAATACGGTTTTTTCAGGCAGGCACCTCTAGATCCCAAGGATCCATCTGCATATATTTTAAAAGAATTTACTTGGAGTTGGTCCGTTACTATAGGTGTTCTATTGATATAGTAGGCAAAATTTTCCGGACTGTAATTGACCATTGCGTTTACGCGAATATGCAGTGCGCCTACTTTTTGGAGGCTATCAATTAAGAGGATGATTTCCTTGTCCAATCCTGCATCCGTTACACTTGTTAATCCATTGGCAAAACAGATTTGTTCTGCTTCTTTAAGTGCCTCGATTTGGATTTCTCTAGTAGGCTTCGGTTGACTATTGAAGATCAACTCCATTGGCTTGTCGATGATGATGCCGGTTAATTCTCCATCTTCTTGGAGTATTTTCCCTCCTGAATAGTTGGTCTTAGGGTTTATCTTCGCCAAGTCCAGCGCAGCTTGGTTCACTAAAAGTGCATGTCCGTCAACTCTGCGAAGTGCTACAGGCGTTGTTGGGAATAGGTTATCTAAAAGAGCTTTGTTTGGGAAATGGTTGTCTTCCCAAAGATTTTGATCCCATCCTTCCCCAAGAATATAGTCATGTTGGTGTATTTTTTGAAATGCCACAACCTTTTGAAGTATGTCATCAAAACTCTGTATTCCTGAGAGGTCAACCCTTTGTCGCATGAGCCCAAGTCCGTAGAAGTGACAATGGGCATCGATCCATCCCGGTAGAATAGTTTTTCCTTTGGCGTCTACTTTATGCCTGCTTTGATAACTAGATAGCACTTCATCTTTACTACCAATAGCTACAAACCTTCCATCCTTAATTGCTAGAAAGGTTGCTTGCTTAAAGCTACTGTCTACGGTATAAATATTTGCATTGTAAATGATGCTGTCGACAGGTATTTTCTCAAGGCAAGAAAAAAGCAAAAAACTTAGGAGTAAAATTGGAAGGCTGAATTTCATTTATTCTCTTTTAGCTAAGATACGTTTTGACAATTGAAATTCCTCGAATTCGCGCAGGGGCTTAAGAATTTTGGAGATGATGCTATAAATAATTACGTATATTGGCTAAAAATAATTCAACTGTATTATGGAATATCAAACACAGAATCGAATGCCGAAAATGTTTATGCCTGTTATTTTAATAATTGGCTTAGCAGTAATTATGATCGCTAGATCCGCTGTGATCATCAGATCAGGGAAGGCTGGAGTATTGTATAGAATGACTACTGGGGTAGATACGACTCAGGTGATTGATGAAGGATTTCATCTAATAGCACCGTGGAACAACGTTATAGTGTATGAAGTACGTCAGCAAGATTTATTCGAAAAGATGTCAGTTCTGTCTCTAAATGGTTTGGAGATCGCGATTGAAGCAACAGCTTGGTACCAACCTGTTCAAAGTAAATTGGGGTCCTTACATAAAGAAAAAGGTCAGGATTATTTGGAAACAATTGTAAAGCCCGCTATACGTTCAGCAACAAGAAGTGTGTTGGGTAGGTATACTCCAGAGCAAATTTATTCGTCTAAACGAGATGCCATTGAAAATGAAATCTACGAAGAGACTAAAAAGATATTAGATCATCAATATATCGAATTGAGAGAGGTATTGGTTCGTGATGTAACACTTCCAAAGAGTATCAAGGCGGCTATTGAACGTAAGTTAGGGCAGGAGCAAGAATCTTTAGAGTACGAATTTAGATTGCAGAAAGCCAGTAAAGAGGCAGAGCGTCAAAGAATTGAAGCTGAAGGGAAGGCAAATGCCAATAGAATTCTAAACGCTTCACTATCTGAAAATATTCTTAAGGAAAAGGGAATTGAAGCAACACTTGAATTGGCAAAGTCGCCTAATGCTAAGGTAGTTGTTGTAGGAGGTTCAGATGGATTACCTTTGATTTTGGGGAATAATTAATCCGAACATATTCTAAGTGAGATTAACTATTTTTATAGGTAATGAGAAGTCTGTAGAGGCTGAATTTGTATATTTGTTTCATCAAAAGAGACAGAAATGCAGAGGATAATTAGTGCTTTTATTTGTGTAATGTTAATGGCTTGTGCAGCTGTTAATTCTCCCAATGGTGGTGAGAAAGATACGGTGGCTCCAGTGGTGGTGTCTACCGAGCCAGCCAATGCATCGACAAATTTTGATACTAAGCAAATTATCATTCAGTTTAATGAATTTATTGCACAGGAAAATTTCGAACAGAAGCTTATTGTTTCGCCACCTGTAAGTGATGATTTCAAAGTGATATATAAAGGGAAGAAGTTAAAATTGATTTTACCCGACTCTCTTGATCCGAATACTACCTATTCTTTTCAATTTGGGAATAGTATTAAAGATTTTACAGAAGGAAATGAATTGGCAAATTATCAGTACGTATTTAGTACTGGTGATTTGCTTGATTCACTTAGCTTAAGTGGATATGTATTGAATGCCCAGACTGGTCAGTCGGTTGAGAAATCATGGGTATTACTATTTGAAAAGACGGAGAATAGTGATTCGTTATTGTTAGCTGGGAATGCTAAATATATCAGCCAAACAAATAGTAAAGGTGCTTTTCGTTTCGATTATTTGGCGGAAGGTGAATACCATCTGTTTGCCTTAGTGGATCAAAACGGGGATTTGAAATTACAGCCCGAACTAGAGATGGCTGGGTTTTATTCAGGACTTGTGACGCCAGATACATCGGCCTCTTATCTAATACATTCCTTTGTAGAAGAGGAGCCGTTTAAATTTAATGGGGCTTCCTATTCTGAATATGGTAGAGTCCAGGCTAAATTTAAAGGGAACAATGAACCCTTCGAGATGGTTTTAGAATCGCCGGAAATCTATTATCAAACATGGAATAGTACTGTAGATTCATCTTCCATTTGGTTCAATCCGGAGGCCGTAGATAGCATGGTAGTTTTTGTACATTCCATAAACAGTGTAGATACTGTGTCCTTAAAAAAATTGCCTTTTTCTAAGCGCTCGTTTAAACTAAATGCCTTGAAGGCTTCTTATTCTAGCAATGAGAAGATCATCTTAAGTTCAAGATATCCCTTCGAATTAAAAGATAGTACAGGTATGCTACTTACAAATTCAAGTAGGGATACCGTTCCTTTTAGGTTGAAGGTAGCAGATGGTGAAGGTTTTGAAATTGGATTTGAGAAAAAGGAAGCAGAAGTCTATAACTTGCAAATCAATCCAATTTGTTTCCAATCTTTTTTGAGTGAACCTAATGATTCTATTCAATACTCTTTTAGAATAAACCCTAAAGAGGAGTACAGTTCTGTAGTATTAACCTTGCCAGAGGATTATCTTGGCGAGGAAAGGCTACTTGAATTAGTAAGTAGTAAAGGACAGTTGGTAAAGGAATATTCTATTGCTGCGGGTGATTCAAGTTTTGTGATGAATTATATAAACCCTTCTGAATATACTATTCGATTGATTGTCGATGCCAATAAAAATGGAAAGTGGGATGCTGGCTCTATTCAAAGTGGCCTGCAACCGGAATTGGTACTTCGCCATCAGGGAGTACTAAAGTTAAAAGCAAATTGGATGGTTGATATTACTTTTCAACGCACCAATTCAAAGTTGTCAGAGTCTCGTAAGAAAGGTAGTTTCTCGCGATAGTTTATTAATTCATTTTTGGATAATGAAGCTTGGATAGATTGACTTTCATTATCCTTTGCGCGTATAATTTGGGCACCCTTAGGACTGATAATACTGGAGGCGCCAATATGATTTACACCGTTTCCATCGATTCCAACTCTATTTATACCCGCAACGTAGGCTTGATTTTCTATAGCCCTAGCTATTAGTAGATGCTCCCAAGCATAACTTCTTCTTTCTGGCCAATTGGCTACGTAAATAAGAAGATCGTAATTAAAATCCGCTGTGTTTTTTGACCAGACAGGGAATCTAAGATCATAACAGATTAAAGGGGCTATCTTCCAACCTTTATAGTCTATTAGTACCCTCTCTTTTCCAGCTTTCATAATAGCAGGCTCGTCACTTAAAGAAAATAGATGTCTTTTGTCGTAGTGTTGAATTTCGTTATTTGGACTGATCCATAATACCCTATTTCGGATAGTCCCTTTTTCGGTAAACCATACTGATCCACAAAGCGCTGTATCTGTCCTATTGCTCCAGTCTTGGAGTTGTGTCAGATGGTCAGATTTAAAATTATAGGCTAGGTGATCCGCCTTCATGCTAAAACCAGTGCTAAAAGTTTCTGGAAGAATAATGAGGTCTACCTCCTTCAATTTTGTCAATTGCTCGAAAATATTTTCAATATTTCTTTGAGGAGATTCCCAATGAAGATCAATTTGTAATCCAGCTACTTTTAAAATATTGTCCATCGTTTCTGTCTGATTTTCTGAGCTCTAATTTAAGTATTCTTAACTTATTTATGCGTTTTAGGATTAAAATTGTCCTGTTGGTTTCGATATGTTAAAAATATAATTTAGTTTTGCCTAAATCTCAAAAAGCAAAGTAGTGAAAAATAGTTTTAAAATAACCATAGGAATGAGCCTTTTGGTGTTGGGGATGGTCTCTTGTGAAAAGGTATTACCTGGAGGACCAGTGGATAATGAGTTATTGGATGGGCCAATGTCAGGCTTGACTATAGAACAACAGAATTTATTTTTGAAGGGAGATGAAGCATTTGGAGAAATCTATACCGTAGAAAAAGGTTTAGGTCCAACCTTCGTAGCTACTAGCTGTAGTTCCTGTCATACAGGAGATGGGAAAGGACATCCAAATAAAGCCTTGATACGATTTGGTCAAAGTGATCATACTGGAAATCAATTCTTGCATTTAGGAGGGCCTCAATTGCAAAATAGATCAATTCCTGGATATGCCCCAGAAGAATTACCAGCTGGAGCACCTCAAGCTAAGTTATTGGCACCTGCAACAGTAGGTCTTGGGCTTTTAGATGCAGTTAGCGATGAGACATTAATTGCCATGTCAGATCCTTCCGATCTGAATAATGACGGTGTCAGTGGTAAAGTTGCATGGACGGAAATACCTGATTATGTACAATTGCGCCCTGGAGCTATTGAAAATGAGGGTAAATATATCAGCCGATTTGGAAAAAAGGCAGCAGCCTATAATATCCTACACCAAGTTTCTAAAGCGCTAAATCAAGATATTGGAATTACCTCTGTCTATGAACCGATTGATCCATATAGTGGGATGGAGATTGATCCAGAGATTGAGACTGTGAAAATTCATCACTTAGTGTCCTATCTAAAAACAGTGAAGGCGCCAACTCAACGGGATGAAAATAATCCAGATGTACTGGCAGGGGAGGAATTGTTTAATACTATTGGTTGTGCTAATTGCCACATGCCAAGTTTAACGACTGGATATTCTCCAATAGCGGCTTTAAGTGAAAAAACATTCCACCCATATACGGATTTGTTGTTGCACGATTTGGGGCCTAGTTTTGATGATGGCTATACAGAAGGAGCGGCAGAGAGGTCGGAATGGAGAACGCCACCGCTTTGGGGATTAGGCTTGGTTAAGGATGCTCAAGGTGGTGATTATTATTTATTACATGACGGGCGTGCACATAGTATAGAAGAGGCTATTCAATCTCACGGAGGGGAAGCAGAGAATGCCAATAGTAATTTCAGTTCTTTATCTGAAGAAGAAAAGGGGCAATTGATCAGTTTCTTGGAATCCCTATAGGATGATGGAAAGGAGAAAATTTGTAAAGGATTGCTGTACGTTGGCAATTGGTCTCCCAGTTGCTGGGGCCGTTTTTGCTTCCTGTACTAGTAGGTATTTTGCGCAAATCCAAATGTCTGGAAATAGAATCCTGGTTCGGAAATCGGAATTTTCATTCCTAAAGAACGAGAAACGTCAAGAAAGAAATTTTGTCTTTATAAGAATTGAAGATGAATTTCCAATTTGTCTAATCAAATTGGACGACAGCAATTATACTGCATCACTTATGTATTGTAGTCATCAAGGCTGTGAAACGCAATTGGAGGGAGAGATATTTGTTTGTCCTTGCCATGGAAGTGAATTCACTAAAAAAGGGAAATTAATGAAAGGCCCTGCAGATAGTGATCTTAAAACATATAAAACAGAATCAGATGATGAAAACATCTATATATACCTTTAAAATAAAACTGTTCGCAATCGCTTTACTAATGTCTGCCTTTGCGACGGCTCAAGATAATTCAGACAGTACAATAGCGAGCCTAAATATGGATGCGGTGTATGAACGCCCTTTTATCACGCAGGGTAAATTACCCGTGGCTATAGGTGGTTATTTGGAGGCAAATATGATCTATGCAGGAGAAGAAGGAGTAAACGAAGGACTTTCCTTCCAAGCTAGGAGGTTAACCATGTTTATGTCGTCTTCATTCGGTAAAAATCTTTCATTTTTATCTGAAATTGAATTCGAAGAAGGGGGGCATGAAATCAATATTGAATTTGCAGCTATGGATTGGTATATCAATTCAGGACTTAAATTTCGAGGGGGAATTATCATGAATCCAATCGGTGCTTTTAATCAAAATCACGATGGACCGAATTGGGAATTTATTGAACGGCCGAATTCTGCAACACAATTATTGCCTGCTACTTGGTCGAATGCTGGTTTTGGTCTTCATGGTAAGTTCTTTAAGAAAGGTTGGACCCTTGGTTATGAAGCATACCTTACGAATGGCTTCGATAACAGTATTATAGACAATGAAGAGCACAAAACATTTTTAGCGGCTTCTAAGGATAACTCTGAACGTTTTGAAGAAAGCTCAAACGGAAAATCATTATTTACTGGAAAATTGGCTTTGAAGCATCCTAAATACGGAGAGCTTGGATTCTCCTATATGGGAGGGGTTTATAACAAGTTTGAGGAAGAAGGCTTGACCTTAGATCAAGAAAGAAGTTTAAGCGTATACGCCATCGATTTCAATACAGAGATTAAGCGAACTGGAACAAGGTTTATTGGTGAATTTGCATGGGTTGAAGTAGATGTACCAGATACGTATCTTCAGGAATATGGAGAGCGCCAATTTGGAGGTTTTCTAGATATTATCCAACCTGTATATACAGGTAAGGTTATGGATTGGAACAAGGCCGTGATAAATATTGCGGCAAGATTTGACTATGTAGATTGGAACGATGGAACCATTATAGAGACAGGTGGAAACATAGGCGATGAATTGATAGCCTTTACACCAGCTATAAGTCTTAGGCCAACTAAACAAACGGTATTTAGAGCAAATTATCGTTACCAAATACAGAACGATTTTTTAGATAACCCAGGGGCTAAAAGTGCTGCTTGGATGTTAGGGTTCAGTACCTATTTCTAATTCAGAATTTACATCAATAAAAAAGGCAGTCTCGAAATTTTCGGACTGCCTTTTTTTATGTGAATAACACTAGTTAGTATGCGCGGACATTTCTTCCTTCAACATAATTAATAAGTGCATTGTTTACAACTCTTTTACCTCCTGGTGTTGGATAGTTTCCAGTGAAGTACCAGTCTCCAGAATTTAGTGGACAAGCATCATGTAGATCTTCAACAGATTGGTAAATGATATCTATGTCAGCGTGCATTCCTTCAGGTCTCAATAGTTCAGTGATCTTACCAGATATTTGCTCATCTGTAAATGGAGCATAAATATCTTTTACATAGTTAACGATCTTATCATCGTCTAGACCTTCTTGCTTTTTACACTTTTCATAAACGTCACTTATGACATGTGCCATTCCTTCTTGTTTCAATAGAGCAATTGCAGCTTTAAAGGCAATAAAGTCTCCAAGCTTTGCCATATCGATTCCGTAACAGTCTGGATATCTAATTTGAGGAGCAGAAGAAACTATGATTATCTTTTTAGAGCCTAGTCGGTCTAAAATCCTAAGTACAGATTTCTTCAGGGTAGTACCTCTTACAATACTGTCATCAATTACAATTAGGTTGTCAGTATCTTTGACTTCACCATACGTGATGTCATAAACTTGACCAACGAGTGTATCTCTGTTTGTGTCACTGGTAATGAATGTTCTAAGTTTAGCATCTTTCAATACTATCTTTTCAATACGAGTACCTCTTTCAACAATTTTGGTGATAGTCTCTTCGGTAACATTATCTCCCAAGGCTAAAATTTCCTTGATTTGTTGTTCCTTTAGATTTTTCTCCATTTGCTTTACCATTCCGTAATAGCAAGTTTCTGCTGTGTTTGGAATGAAGGAGAAAACAGAGTTGTTGATATCTCCGTCAATACTTTTCATGATCTTTTTACAGACCAATTCACCTAGCTTCTTACGTTCTTTATAAATTTCAGCATCATTTCCTCTTGAGAAATAGATACGTTCGAAAGAACAAGATCTTTTTTCCGCCTTTTCAGTAATACGGTTTAGAGATGTTTGTCCATTTCTTTTGACAATTAAGGCATGTCCAGGGTCTAGTTCCTTTACATCCTCAAACTTCACATTGAAGGCAGTTTGAATAACCGGGCGCTCAGAGGCTACAACGGCAATTTCATCGTCTATATAATAGTAGGCTGGTCTAATACCATTTGGATCTCTCAATGCAAATGCATCACCATGTCCAAATAAACCAGACATCACATATCCTCCATCCCATTTTTTAGCGGAATTGATAAGGATACCTTCTACATCAATATTTTTTTCGATCAAAGAAGATAACTCTCTTTTGTCTTGATCGTTTTTATGTTCGTTGTAAAGGTCCATTACATTTTCATCCAGAAAATGTCCAATTTTTTCAAGAATAGTTACCGTGTCCGTCTTCTCCTTTGGATGCTGACCTAGATCAACCAATTGGTTGAAAAGTTCACCAACATTGGTCATGTTGAAGTTTCCAGCTAAAACTAAATTTCTACTTTTCCAATTGTTTTGTCTAAGGAAGGGGTGACACTGTTCTAGACTATTTCCTCCATGCGTACCATAACGCAAGTGAGCAAGGAATAATTCACCGGTGAAAGGTGCATTTACCTTCAGCCATTCAGGGTCATTCATCTTCTCAGGGAATTTCTCCTCAAGTTCGGCAAAACGGCTTTCAATGGATTGACTAATTTCCTGTACAGAATTCGATCCAATAGCTCTTTTACGGCTTATGTATCGATAACCTGGAGGTAGGTCGAATTTGATATTTGCAATACCAGCTCCATCTTGACCTCTGTTCACCTGTTTCTGCATTAGCATAAACATTTTTTGAAGTCCATAAAACGGTGTCCCGTATTTCTCTTGATAGTATTCAAGAGGCTTTAAGAGCCTAAGCATGGCAATACCACACTCATGATGCAATTCTTCTGTCATAATATTGGGCCTAGAATTTTTACAAAAGTAACTAAAATGTTCCACTTGTGGCATTAATTGTAAAGTTGCGTCGAAATGGAGGCTAATTTGGTGCTTTTAAGAGTGTTTTTTTAGTATCAAGTAGTTGATTGTAAGTCGTATGATTGTGAGATTAAATGGGAATTGTGTAACTTGAATAGCTACTCAAACATTATTCTAGGTACTAGAAGGTGTGAATTTCACATTATTCATAGGGTGTAAGGCCATTAAAAGTCTTGATATTATTATTATTTTATTACAACTTTCAGACTGTATTTGGAAGTATTTATTTCTTGAATTATTACTGTATTCATTGATTGATAAAGGATTGGCCTAGTATTTGAAGTAGTATTTTACTAGAACAAATTATTAACATTATTAAGATTTAAAAACATGAACTATACAGAACATAGACCAACGTTGATTGAGAAGGAGAATATTAGAGGTTTAAAGTTTAACTATGGTAAAGGAATTGATCAATCGGACAATTTAAGATTGAAATTAGACCGAGCAATGCGTCTTGGGAATGCATTACACAGTAAAGTGAAAATTTATTTTGAGGATAAAGAAATGATTTACGTTGTGGAGACAACGATTTGGGCTGTGGGTGATCGAAATATTGTCTTAAAACAAGGGATTACTATACCAATTGCAAGTATACATGATGTAGAATATTTGTAATACTGGCCTTGCTTAATAAAAAAAGCCTCTCCTGAAATTCAGGAGAGGCTTTTTAAATTATACTGTAGCAATAACTTTTAATTCAATTCCAATAGGAGTAGGTAAACAGTTAATTTCAACTGTGGTTCTACACGGTTGATTGTCTTTGAAATACTCTGCGTAAATACGGTTGTATGTTTTGAAGTCATCAGCCATATTTGTAAGGAATACTGTAACATCCACTATTTTATCCCATGAGCTTCCTGAAGCCTCAAGGATTAATCGTATATTTTTGAATACTGAGTGACATTGAGCCTCTATATCATAGGATACAATTTCTCCGGCCTCATTCAATTCTACTCCTGGAATTTTTTTCGTTCCTCTTTCACGTGGTCCTACACCTGATAAAAATAATAAGTTACCAACTTTTCTGGCATGAGGATACAATCCTACCGGTTCCGGAGCTTGCTCCGAATTGTATTTTTCCTGTTGCATGGTTTAGCTTTTGAGCAAATATAGCTCCTTTGGTGGAATCCATCAAAATTGATGGCTTAGTAAAGTATTTTTTCTAGTGCTATCTTACAATTATTCCAATCTTCAATATGAGACATATGTCCAGCCTCCTGTAATAGATAGAACTTGTTGTCTGGAAATTGAAGTTCCATTTTGTCGAAATCAGGAATCAAGCTATCATGCTTCCCAACTATAAATGAAATGGGAATGGTTGTGCTTTGGACAAAATTTGTATAATCCTTTCTTGCAATCATTCCTCGGATAGCTGCTTCAATTCCTTCCTTAGTCATGTTTAAGGCATTTTGAATCAGGCTAAGAATTTCTAATCGATGTTCCTTTTGGTGAAAGAATAGATTTGGAATCAATAAGCGACAATATCGATCTTTATCTTTTTGAACAACGGATAGGGCTACTTCTCTTTGGCGAAGTTTGGCTGAATTGTCTGCATAAGGATGCGAATGAAAAAGTACGATTTCTTTACAGTATTCTGGATAAAAATTGGCCATAGCCAATGCAATATAGCCTCCCATAGAATGACCTATAATAGTCGCATTATTAATATGCTCATATTGTAAGATTTGTTGAACTATATGTGCCTGTAAAGGCATGCTGTGTTTTTGGTAAATAGTGTCTGAGCTACCATGACCGGGAAGGTCAATTAATAGTAAACAATATTTCTCAGAGAGATAATGGAATTTATCCCACATGGAAAGGTTTTCCAAATAACCATGAAGGAATACCAAACAGGGAGAATCAGAATTTCCCAGTAATCGATACTGTATATTTTTCCCTTTAAAGGTAAAACGCTTCATTAGAATTTGGCTCTAACTGCTACAATGAAATTTCTACCAGCGGCACTCAATCCAGAACCAGCAGTTTTATAATGTTGATCCAGAATATTGTCCAAGCCAGCTTGAATATTTAGGTTATCGTTTAACTGGTAAGAAGATTTTAGATTAAAGGTGTACCATGCTGGGGTTCCTTGATATTCAAATATTCCGCCACCTAGATCTTCAATAGGGGTTTCATCAAGATTATCTACACCTGCAAGGTCAAAATCTTCAGCTTCCTTAGCGCCGTTAAAGACAAAGCTCACAGAATTTTTCCATCTACTATGGTTGTAGGAGAGCGCTACTTTTCCAAAGAGTGGCGGGATGTGAGCCAGTACCATATTTTCTGGAGCTTCCACATTCTGATAATCTTTATGTCGATCAGTAATTTCACCCTTATTATACGTGATATCAGCAAGTAATTTGAAAGAGCTATTCAGCTTGGAAGCAATGGAGGCTGTAAAACCACCAATATAGGCTCTCTTCTCATTGATATTTGATTGGATATGACCTGCAGCAAGTATCTTGAAGTCTTCAGGAACTACATAATCATCCACCTTTACAATAGGATTCTTCAAGATTGAATAATACATATTCAAGCTTAGGAGGTGTTTGTTATTTATGTTTTTGCTAATGCTAAGCTCAAGATTTTTGGAATATTCCGTTTTTAATGAAAAATTTGGAATAACGGTGTTGGTACCTTTCTCATAGAATTTGGAAACATCGTCAATATTTGGAACGTGGAATCCAGTGGAGAAGATACCTGCAATTTTCCAGCTTTCATCTGGGTGATATACAAGGCTGGCATTGAAATTTAAGGCATCGTTGTCAATAGAGTATTCATTGGCGTCTAGTTTAAATAGATCAGGGTCGTACGTATATTCAACTTCCATATTTGTATGCGTAAAACGTAGTCCTACATTGGCATTCAGCTGCTCATTGAGTTTGTGATTGTATGCAGCGTATGCAGCGTAGGTATTCATCCTCGCATTATCACGAGGGTACCGCGTTCCATTGTAATTTGCAGTAGAATCATTTTCAGCAAAGTACTGATTGGCTCTAGAGATTACGTTATTCCCGATAATTTCTAAGCCATATTGTAGCCTATCTTTTTTAAAATTGGCATTTAAACTGAGTACTTCAACTTCTTCAAATCGATTGGTCTGATAATCTTCACTAAATTTTTTACTATGTCTTGATTCCTTAAAGTTTTGATAACCACTTATAATTTCCATTCTATTGAATAGCAATCTTTCTTTTGTGTCCAGAAAACTAATGCTGTTGAAGGTTCTTTTTTGAGGTCCATAATACCATTCTTGGAATTTTAGAGTACCGTCATGTATAACATCATTCAACTGGTCAAAACGATTGATTTTACTTGATGATGAATATTGAAAGTTTGCGATTAGCCTACTGTAATCATTTACCTTAAATACTATCTTTTGGAGTAGATCGGTTTGTTCATATCCAGTTCTCTTTTGAATGTTCTTATCTGGATTTGTTTTGAACCCGTTGTCCCAATATTTGGTAACAATACCCCAGTTATCATAACCATGTTCTCGATTTGCACCCATACGCAAATCCTTGAAATCACTTTTAGTCATGCTGGATAAAAAGGCCCATCTTTTGTTCCCAAAACTGAGGTCAATATGGTTCACTAATCCTTTGTTTGCCGTAGAGTATGCGCTTGAATAATTATATTTTACACCTTGGTTGAATTGTGGAACCTTTGTTCTGAAATGTACTACTCCTCCCATAGCATCACTACCGTAAGCAACCGAGCTAGGGCCAAATAGGATTTCGGAATTGTTTAGGATAGCAGGATCTATAGATACAGCGTTTTGTAGATGTCCACCTCTGAAGATGGCATTGTTTAGACGTATGCCGTCAATAACCAATAATATTCGGTTGGCTTCAAAACCTCTAATGTTTGGGCTTCCTCCACCTTGTTGACTTTTTTGAACAGCCACGCCGGGTTTATGAGCCAAGAGATCTGCACTGGTCTGCGGATTTATACGTTCTATTTCTCTTTTACTTATGAGTATGCTTCTTTCTGCTCTGTTCTGAAGATTGTCTTCATTCACATTAGTAGATACTACAATTTCTTCTAAGAGCTCTAGGTCTTCTTTTAAAATTATTACCGTTGTTTTGTGCTTATTGAAGCTTTCAAATTTTCTACTAATGTCTTTATAGAACATATGTGTAAAAACAAGGGTGTCGGCTTTGTTCCAGTTTTCGTGAAATTCTATTTCACCATCTACTGTACTTTCTACATAGTCCAGACTATTGCTAGAGGGGTAGACCAGTACATCCTTAATAGGGTTGTGGTCTTGGTCCAATAATATTATCTGTGCAAATAATGGGGATAATCCTGTAAGTATGAATAATAGTCCAAGTAGACTATTTTGTATTCGCTTAGTAATGGATATTTGCATAGGTTGTTTCAATGGTTAAATAACTGTTCCAAAATATCCAAAGACTTTAAGTCCTTGAAATGATCCATTTGGAAATGAATGTATCTTAATAAAGATCTTAGTAGAGCCAATCTAACCGATTTAGTGGCTCTTAAATTAGATAATGCATCAAAATCTGTGCCCAAAAGCGTTTTTAATAGCTCCAATTCATGGCTGCAAATATACTCTTTATGTTCAGGTTTACAAGTGGAGGGAATTCCATGTAAATAGTCAAAATATGTCGCGTCACTGAACTCAGGGATACCTATCCCAAGGAGCTTGCAAACCATTAGGGTGTAGTAAAGTGGGAAGAGTGCTAATTGTTGTTGGTTGGAATGATAAAGTTGAATTCCACTTTTACTACAAAAAGAAAATAAAGGCTCATTTGGATAGCTAGGGTAGAGTGCATTCTTTAGCAATTCTGCCATAAAGAATGTCAATGCTCCTTTGACGGGATCCATATATAAGTCTAGTCCCAAATCGTGAAATGGGCTAGCTTCACTTATATAATGAATATCTCTTTTTTCTCTGTAGTTAAATTGTATGCTCAAGCAAGCCATGGGTTGAAGAATAGCAAGCAAGGATTTATTTCTTTTAGAATTTTTGACAAGAAAGCTCAACTTACCTTTCTCTTCCGTGAAGATATGTATAATGAAATCTTTTTCTAAGTATCGAAATTTATGCAATACGATACCTCGAGTTTCTAATAACATAGTTTATCGAATTATTAAGAATCGACCTACCTCAGAGAGTAGGGCCTCATCATCAGCACTTAAAACTACATATACTCCAGACTTCACTTTGTCCCCGTCTAAGGTTTTGCCATCCCAAGTGGCTCTTCCTCCTTGTGACCTTGTCTCGTACACGATGTTACCACTGATGTCCGTAATTTTAACGACAGAATTCTCTAATAATCCATCGATACTAAGTGATCCGTGGAAATTTGGAGGAACAGGGTTAGGGAAGATTTTTACATCATTTGCATCTAAGTCTGCATCTACAGCATCAGTCATTAGGCTAATTAACCCTTGTTCTGTACCGATAAATACCTCTCCAGTAGCTTGGTTAATGGTAAGGTCCATTACGTTGTTGGATAATAGAACGGAGTTTTCAGTTGTGAAATGATGGATTTGATCAACCCCATCGTCAGAAGTTAAATACACCCCGTTGTTCGTGGCAAACCATTTTCTATTTCCTCCATCAACTACAATATCATTTATTTGCTGGCCATCGAAAAGTTCTTCCCAGTTTCCGTCAAAAAATATTAATACACGGTCCGCATCATAATTCCCACCTGTAAATATATTTCTTGGATTGTGAATGATGGAAAGTCCTTCGCTGGTTCCCATCCAAATTTTTCCATTTTGGTCCTCAGTCATGCAAAGGATGTCGCTGGTTTTTAAATTCCCAGATCCATTTGAGTTAGATAATTTACGGAATTTGCTGCCTGTGCTGTTTTCGTCATATACTACAATTCCATTGTCTTTAAGACTGAACCATTTTTGACCTCTTGAAGTGATCATTAGTTCTTTTGTAAGGGTAATGGTGGAAACGGTTGATCCAAAGCTGATTTGTTCCCAATTTCCATTTTGATCTCGGCTAACTAGTGGGAATGAACTTTGTGAGCTTAGGATCCACATGGTTCCTTCATCATCAAATTCCAAGCCTGCAATCCAAGCATCCTCAGCATCCGCATCGGTACGTTTTGGTATATCACTATTTAATGGAGTAAGGTGTTCTATGGCGATATTATTCTCAAATTTCACAATTCCTTGCCACCATGTAGCTCCCCATACAATATTCGGGTCAACGGGGTCCTGACGGAGAAGTTCAATATCATAGAGCTGAAAATCTCCTTTGTCTAGGGTTGTCCAAGATTCATTTCTAAATACAGAGCCCAAATCTGTTCTGTACTGTGGCGTGAAACCAGTGCTTTTTCCCCCATGAGCCATAAATACGGTCTCATCTTTAAAACTAAGTCGAGACAAGTTGTTGGAGTTTGGACCTTCTGGTTTAAATGTCCATGTATGCACGTTCCAACGAATGAGACCATAATTGGCGTCAGATGCCCAGTAATTTCCCTTTTCATCAAAAATTGCACAGGTAAGATTCCAGTCTGAATTATTGAAGCCTTTAACTTTGATTAAATTTTCGTTATAGTGTTGGCCCCATGTGTTACCATTTATTACAAACTCATTGTTGATAATATTTATATTTTCTGGCCTGAATGGGCTAGATCCTGATAGCTCGTTGAAACTTGTTCCGTTGTAAGTGTACTGAACATCATTATTGTAATAGGCACTCCGATGATTGAATACTAAGTAGTTTTCATTGGCACCAATAGTATTGATAAAGCTATCTCTAAGGTTAATAAGGCCACTGTCCGTTGGAACTATAAGGTCCACTTTGGTCCATGAATTATAATCAATGATTAAAGGGTCGTTTACTGCGGCCTTATATACACCTTCTGGACTTGTGGTGTAAAGGGTGTCTTGGAAAATGGTAGTTTGAAGAAGTTTTAAATTTGTTGCTTGATCTCCTATGAAATAGGTCTCCGTAAATTCTTTATCAGCTAGGTTTAGCTTTACCATCCCAAACCCACAACTCAAGAATGCAAAATCTTCATGAATTAAAATATGGTTAATTCCTTTGTCTCCTAATATGTTAGTGTTTCTCTTGATGTCTGATAGATTGAAAATCTCTCCATCTTGGATTAGATCTATATTTCCAGACGAGTAGGCGATGACTATGATGTCCAGGTTTTGATGGTAATCAATGGTGCTTATTCCAGATTCTGAAAGGCCATCAAGTGTAGAGAAACGTTCCAATTCATCTGTACTGGAATTTAGAATAAATAGTGCTTCACCTGAGGCTACAATAATCTTATCTCCTTTTTGGATTAAATCAGTAGCGTTTTTATATGATAAATGTTCTCTCCATTGTCCAATTCCGGGTTGTGCAAAAAGGGAGGCTGAAAATAATAAGAAAAGAAAACAGGCGCTGATACGTCTCATTGTAATGTGCTTTTATAAGGTAAATATACGATTCACAGCTGGAATACGTCGATATTGGGAGCTTAATTGAAATCTAAAGATAATGGAATTTTACCGCTAAAATCAAAAGAATTAAAATCCTATCTACATATAACGCAACTGTTAAAATATATTATATATTTGCCCATATACGACTGGCCTCGTAGTTCAACTGGATAGAATATCGGATTTCGGCTCCGACGGTTGCAGGTTCGACTCCTGTCGAGGTCACAAGACTTTTAAGTAATTGATTTTCAAGACTTTAGAATTTAATTCTGAAGTCTTTTTTATTTTCTGTAAATCTCAGTTTGTTGATTTTCATGTAGTTGCTGGAATTGTGATTTGATTTTTTGCCTATAAACGTCTCCAGCTTTTTTTGATCAATTGTGTTTGGGCAACAGTTTTTTATTATTTCGTCAAAATTACGTCTCCAAGAAATTTTGTGGTGTCGTGGATGGTTTAAAATACCTGAATTCAGTGATTGAAATTCATAATTATTAATTGTAGTTTGTACAACTACTTTTTATTAATTAGATATCAAATTTTAATCACGTGAAAGAAATAATTTTAGAAAAGATGGTTGGATTGCCATATAAGGAAGTGTTGCTACTTCTTTTTGGAACACTTAGTACATATCTAATTTGGAGAATTAAGCATCAAAAGGAGAAAATTAAGAATGTAGAAAGTCAATTATCGGATAGGAAGTACAAAATGTATTCTGATTTAATTTACATTTTATTTGATATATCAGATGGAGATAAAGTTGGAAAAAAAGTCACAGAAAAAGAGTTGTTGAAGCGGCTTTTGGATATTAAGAAGGATATGTTTATTTACGCGCCCGATGCTGTTTTTTTAATGTTTACTAAATGGATGTTAGCCATTGATAACGCAAGCAATATGACTAGTCATTTAAAAGTATATTTTGAACTTTTGAGATTGGTTAGGAAGGATATGGGACATGTTAAAACTAAGATTTCCTTGGACGATTTTATGATGTTCTATATGCAGAGTGAGTCGGAATATGAAAAATTTAAGGTTGAAAATGGTTGGTAAGTCATTGTCTGGTTGTTTAAGTTATATTTTGTGAGTACGGATTTAGGACAAGATGATTATTAATAAAAAAATAGTAAAATGACACCTAGGCAAATGGTTATGGATTTATACAATGGATCGAGAGACCGATTGAGAAGTCCACTTTTATTTTCATTTATAGTTTCATGGTTGGTGATTAATTGGAGGGTAGGGTATATTACATTATTTCCAGATGAAAATTTCCTTATTGGTTGCTCACGATTGGAATATTTGGGTGACTATTTTCATTATTCGAATAGAGGTAATTTACTTGTAGTTCCTTTACTCTCAGCGATAGGGATTGTTGTTTTATTACCGTTGTCTAATATATTAGTGAATTTAGTTCGTCATAAGCTAATTGATTTAGATATGAGAGTTAAACAGCAAACTCCAGCAGATTCAGATGAATTGAAAAAATTACGTGATGATTTTATAAAGTTAGATTTTGAAAAGGGCGAAGGAGATAGATTGTTGAAGGGGAAAATAACAAAGCTTGAGGAGTCAAAAGATGCAGAGTTGAATAATCTCGCAATAGAACATGAGCAGGAAGTAGGGATCTGGGTAGAAAAGATTGAAGGTTTGGCAACAGAAAAAATAGAGTTTGTTAATGAACTAAGTAATCTTAAAGAGGAGTTGTCTGCTTTGGAAAAGGATCGTAATCAAGTTCGTAATAGGTTGGAGAATTTATATAGCAAGGAACATATATTTAGTTTAGCAACTCAAATATTGAAGTTTTGTTATAAAATGAATATAAATCCAAAGGAAATAGAATCCATTTTAAATGGAGAGAAGGCCAAAGAAATGCATTCCTCTATTAGGCGTGATTTGTACTATGAGTTTATTGGGTCAAAATTGATTAATACAAATAATAATGCGGATAGTTTTGTGCCTACGGAATTAGGATACGCAGTATTCCGATCGATGGGGTTGGTGATTAAATCGGATGAGGGATCTGTTCCTAAGTTTAAAGAACTATTTCCATTTCTTGACAGAGATCCTATTAAAATTGATAATACCTCCAATAAGTAGTCGAATTTATCGGGAGGAGTCTCTAGTCTTTTGGTTATAAGTACTTTAAATTCATTAGGTAAGGCTTGTTAATTTTTGACGACACCAAAACGTCGCCAAATAAAGTATAGAAATAGTTGTGAATGGTGTAAGGTGTTGAAAGTTTGTATCTTAAATTGATGAATGATTGTAGGATTCCCTACCCTGTCGAGGTCACTTTTCAGCTCCACTGTTTTATACTTTGGGGCTTTTTTTATGCCTAAATGGCGTTTTTTTAATTAGAAATGAAGTACTGTATTTAATCCTATACGCAGGCCTAATCTATTCTAACGTATGTATTCATTGTAATATTTCATGTTTCAATATTAATTTTAGTCATAGTTTTTGATTTTTTCATTGTAAAAAGCTAATTTAGAGACATATTAGCTATATCTTATGATCTTATTAAAAAATGACGGACCAACTTCAATGGTCCAAAGCCAATTGCAATGGGCAATTTGTAGAGGCTTCATTATCCTTATTTTTTTATTGCCCTTTGTCACAATTGCGTCTAATAATTCTACAGAACATCTTCTGGGTAGTTCTGCAAGTCCTTGTAATCAAGCTCCTACAGCAGATGTTGTTTTATTGCCTGATTTGGTAGCTGCCTGTGATTTGTTGGTTGCTAATTATCCTACAGCTACAGATAGTTGTTCGGGTAGTATTACGGCGACTACTACAGATACATTGTTTTATGATACGCAAGGAACCTTTGTTATTACTTGGATGTATGTAAATGTGAATGGATACGCTTTGTATCAATCTCAGAATGTTATTATCCAAGATTTAACGGCTCCTGTTCCAGATGTTGCTTTCCTAGATACTATTTGGGGTGATTGTGGTACAGATTTAAGGGTGAAGGATATTCCAACTGCAACAGATAATTGTTTGGGGACAGTGATGGGGACAACAAATGATACCCTGACATATACAACTATTGGTTCTTATTCCATTTCATGGAGTTTTGAAGATGCTAATGGAAATGTTTTTATTCAAAATCAAACTGTCACCATAAGTGATAGTGATTACCCAGTGCCAGATTCTGCAGTTTTAGTAGGTGTTTCAGGGTATTGTGATGTCACTGTTTCTTCTGTCCCAACTGCCATGGATACCTGTGTAGGAATGGTGCTTGGAACAACTACCGATTCCTTGTTTTATGATACTCCAGGTGCTTATATAGTTACATGGGCATTTGATGACGGTTCGGGAAATATAACCTACCAACAGCAGAATGTATTGGTAATGGATAGTATTGCGCCGATTCCGGATGTGATGTCTTTGCCTATAGTAAGTGGGAATTGTGATGCGCTGGTACCATCGATCCCTACGGCGACAGATGATTGTGCGGGTACTGTAATCGCGACTACATTAGATTCAATGTATTATGACGAGCAAGGAACCTATATGATTTCTTGGGCCTACGAAGATGAAAACGGAAATACAACTATTCAACTTCAAACGGTTATTGTTACGGACAGTATTGCTCCAGCTCCAGACAATGTATTGGACACTGTATATAATGAATGTGAATTGACGTTGGATTCTATTCCAACTGCCACAGATGAATGTATTGGTTTGGTGAATGCCACAACCAATGATTCGCTTCATTTCACTAGTTCGGGGACCTATTTAGTTACATGGTTGTATGAAGATGGGAATGGGAATGCTAGTACGCAATCTCAATATATTATTATAACAGATACATTAGCTCCTATAGCTTATATTGATTCTTTGGATGTGCTTACGGCAGAATGTTCGTATACTATTACGGATTTCCCTACAGCCTATGATGAATGTGAAGATACCATTACAGGTACTACGGATTCACTCTACTTTGAAGGATTGGGACAGTATCAAATATTGTGGACTTATGAAGATGGAACAGGAAATAGTGAGAGTCAATGGCAAACATTGAACATTATTGATACCACTGCTCCATTGGCCGATGTAGACTCGCTTCCAGAATTAATAGCAGAATGTGACCTTACGGTAGATAGTTTTCCAACAGCAACAGATAACTGTGAGGGAGCTATTATAGGTGCTACTTTAGATAGTTTGTATTATGATGAACAAGGTAGTTATACTATTACTTGGATCTATGATGATGGGAATGGAAATACCAGTACTCAGGACCAGATAATTACAATTGATGATAGTACTGCTCCAGTTCCGGATGTTGATTCTTTGCCGATATTGTCTGCTGAGTGTGATTTGACTGTGGATTCTATTCCAACAGCAACGGATAATTGTGAGGGACAAATTATAGGGACAACCTTAGATAGTCTTAATTATGATGCCCAAGGTACTTATCTTATAACATGGTCTTATGATGATGGAAATGGGAATGTTTCTACCCAAGATCAAACAGTACTTATTCAGGATATTACAGCACCTGTTCCTTTAGTTGACAGTTTACCAATTCTAGAAGGTCTTTGTGAAGTAATAGTGGATAGTATTCCGGAAGCCATGGATAATTGTGAGGGCTTAATACTGGGTGCTACTGCGAATAATTTGACCTATTCGGAACAAGGCACCTATATTATTACATGGGTATATGATGACGGTAATGGGAATTCTTCATTTCAATATCAGACAGTTATTGTAAACGATACCATTGCGCCAGTACCGGATTTGGATTCATTGATGGTTTTGACTTCTGAATGTGATCTTATAGTGGATAGCTTCCCTACAGCGACAGATAATTGTGAAGGTCAGATTGTAGGAGTAACAACAGATTCATTGTATTATTCTGAGCAAGGAACGTATACCATTATTTGGACGTATGATGACGGGAATGGGAATAGTACGACTCAAGAGCAAACAATAGTAATAGATGATCAAACTGTACCGGTTGTTGATGTGGAATCACTTCCGCAAATTACAGCTGAATGTAGTATAACCGTAGAGGACGCTCCATCAGCAACAGATAATTGTGAAGGAAGTGTAGTGGGGACAACAGATTCAGATTTAAGTTTCGATTCTTTAGGAGCGTATACTATTAACTGGGTTTATGACGATGGAAATGGGAATGTATCGTATCAAGATCAACAAGTCTTAATTCAGGATCTTACTGCTCCAGTGTTCAGTCTAGATACAATAATATTAGAATTGTCTTCGTCAAGTATATCCTTAACCATAGTGCCTGCAGCTATAGATAATTGTGAAGGTTCGGTGAATGGGAGTACGGAAGATATTTTACTATTTACTATTCAAGGTGTGTATTCTATTACATGGACCTTTACCGATGCTAGTGGGAATACTTCCACAGGTGTTCAGGTGGTGGTAGTAAATGATGTGAATGCTGCAATGCCTGATGTAGATCCATTACCTGTATTGTATGGAATGTATTCTGTGACCGTTACTGTTTTTCCAACGGCTACAGATAATACTTCGGGTACAGTAATTGGAACCACTACAGATCCACTTTATTATGATCAGCAAGGGTCTTATATTATCACTTGGATTTATGATGATGGGAATGGAAATGTTTCCACTCAATTTCAGCAAGTAATAGTGAATGATTATTTGGCGCCAGATCCGGATACAGATAGTCTGGAGGTGTTAACCGATTTATGTTCCGTGACTGTGGATTCTTTCCCTACTGCAACCTTTAATTTGTCCTTGTCGGCAACCGCAACAGTTATAGGGACTACCACAGATCCGTTGTATTATGATATCCAAGGAACCTATAGTGTTACCTGGTCTTATGATGATGGTAATGGGAATATCTCAACGCAGCTTCAGGTGGTTATTGTAGCCGATACAATTGCGCCAATAGCAGTGGTAGATACATTATATGTTGATTTAGCTAATTTCAGTGTTACCGTGAGTACTCCTCCGGAAGGGCTAGATAATTGTGAAGGTCAAATTACAGGAACTACTTCAGATGCACTTACTTTCAGTGGTCAGGGTACCTATCCAATCAATTGGACCTTCGACGATGGAAATGGAAACATATCTATCTATACTCAAATCATTATAATAATTGATATTGGGGATCCAGAGCCAGATGTAGATTCATTGCCAGATTTAACTGGAGAAATTCAGGTGACGGTGGATTCTATTCCTACTGCAACAGATAATAATGATGGAGTGATCATTGGGACTACAACCGATCCTTTAATTTATACCGAACAAGGAACGTATGTTATTATATGGACCTTTACAGATTCAACAGGTAATTCCACTACGCAAGATCAAACAGTAATTGTAGATGATGAGACATCGCCAGTATCAGATGAAGATACTTTAGATGATCTTACGGGTGATTATGAGGTTACCGTTGATACCATTCCTACAGCAACAGACAATTATTCTGGTGTTATAGTTGGGACCACTACAGATCCATTGGTGTATACTGAGCAAGGTGTTTATATTATCACTTGGGTATTTACAGATGCTAATGGGAATACAACTACACAAACGCAAACAATAATAGTAAATGATAATCAAGCGCCAGTACCGGTGATAGATTCTCTTCCTGTACTTACAGGGGATTGTTCGGTTTCTGTAACTACTTATCCAACTGCGACATTCAGTTTGACAGCAAGTTTAACGGGTACGGTAGTGGCTACCACTACAGATCCATTGTACTATGACGTTCAGGGATACTATACGATTACTTGGACCTATGACGATGGGAATGGAAATGTTTCGACTCAAGAGCAAACGGTAGTTGTAGAGGATAATACTGCACCTGTTCCAGATAATGCTGTGTTAATTGATTTTACTGCTGAAGTTAGTTTAACGATAACTACTTATCCTACAGCAACAGATGCCTGTGGAGGTAGTATTGTAGGGGTGACAAGTGATCCACTTTCCTATACCTCTCAAGGTACTTATTCTATCACTTGGATATATACAGATGTCAATGGAAATAGCTTTAGTCAAATTCAAATTGTTATAATTAATGATGTGACTGCTCCGGTTCCTAATGTGGTTCCTTTACCGGATTTAGTAGGGCAATGTGGATTGGTTATTTCTGTCGCACCATTAGCAACAGATAACTGTGTAGGGGTAATATCGGGAACAACAACCGATTTATTGACCTTCTTTATTCAGGGAACATTTACCATTACATGGACGTATGATGATGGGAATGGGAATTCAATTACTCAAATTCAAAATGTAATTATTTCAGACAATATCGCTCCAGTACTTGATGTGACAGTATTAGTGGATTTAGTTGAGGAATGTGAACTTACAGTAGTAGATATTCCTACGGCAACAGACAATTGTGCTGGAGTACTATCCGGTACTACAACGGATCCTTTAAATTATACGAGTCAGGGAACCTATCAAATTACATGGACCTTTGATGATGGTCATGGGAATAGTACTGATCAAATTCAGAATGTAATTATAGCAGACATTTCTGCGCCAGTCGCATTGGTAGATAGTTTACTAGATTTGACTGGAGAATGTACCGTTATTGTAGATAGTATTCCTGAAGCAATGGATAATTGTGAAGGTTTGATTCAAGCAACAACAACAGACTCATTGACCTATACTATTCCAGGTGATTATATTATTACATGGACCTATGAGGATGGAAATGGAAATGTATCGGATCAGACGCAATTAATTTCTGTTATCGATACCACGGCACCGATTCCTACAATCGATACCTTACCTGTATTGGTGGCGGAATGTGATTATATGGTAAATAATATTCCTTCTTCTATAGATAATTGTGGTGACACTATTTGGGGAACCACAGTGGATAGTCTTTATTATTCGAATCTAGGAAGTCATTTTGTAACCTGGTCTTATGACGATGGTTATGGAAATATAAGTTCTCAAGTACAAGAGATATCTTTAATAGATACTACGGCGCCGTTAGCGTTAGTGGATCCATTGCCTGTTGTTTTTGGGGAGTGTGATGCGTTAGTGACGTTAACACCTATAGCGATTGATAATTGTATGGATACAATTTATGCTACTACTTCAGATTCTATGTATTATGATGCGCAAGGGAATTATACCATTGTTTGGTATTATGATGATGGGAATGGGAATGTAGTTAGTCAGCAGCAGACTGTAACTGTGCAAGATACTATTGCGCCAGTAGTAGATAGTATTGTGTTGTCTACTGTTGTTGGCGAATGTATGGTGGTGGTTGTAGATGTGCCAACGGCAACCGATGCTTGTTTCGGGCAAGTAATAGGAACAACCAATGATCCATTGACGTATAATAGTTTGGGTCAGTATTCCATCCTATGGAGTTTTGATGATGGATTAGGGAATATTACCACGCAAACACAGGTAGTGGAAGTGGTAGATACTTCGGCGGTAAGTTTTGTTTGTCCGATGGATATTGTAACCTGTGAGTCATCCGTTGGTGGGATAGCCCTTACTGGCTTAACAGATAATTGTGGAACCCCAACAGTTACTTATCTATTGACAGGTGCAACTTCTGGTGCGGGTGCAGGTGATGCGGGTGCTGAATTATATAATCCTGGAATTACCCAGGTCACATATACTGTTGATGATGGCAATGGGAATTCTGCTAGTTGTAATTTTGAAGTGAACTTCGCGGTAGTTGATACTTCGGTCACTTTTGTTGGAACTACCTTTACTGCGAATGCAGTTAATTCAACTTTCGAATGGTTGGATTGTGTTGCTGGTTCTGTAGTTAGTGGAGAGACAGGGTCTACCTTTACGCCACCTACTTATGGTGATTATGCGGTAATTGTTACAACTAGTGGTTGTGTGGATACTTCATCCTGCTATAAGGTGAGTAGAGAGGATTTACAATTGCGTTATTATCCAAATCCTGTGGTGAGTAATATGGTGGTGGAGTTTGGTCTGAATGAGACCGATGTTTCTATATCAGTTTACAGTACAAAAGGAGAGCAGGTATATCGTAAAGTGGATATCGATGGTGTTCAGTTTGATGCAGATCTTTCTCACCTAAGTCGGGGATTGTATTTTATGCATGTAAGCACAAATCACAATAGTTATATCCTGAAGTTAACGAAAGAATGATGAGAAAATATTAAAATATAAAAGCCCCTATGATTGTCATCATAGGGGCTTTTATGTTCGTGGTAGAAGCTCCGCGGTTAGTACGTTCCTATTGTATTATTTCTTTTTTTGATCAATTCCTTAAAAGGAATTTCTTCTTTCAGAACAAATGATAATGGGAAGTCTTCTTTAAGAATTTTCAATTGCTTTTCCGCTTCCATTTCAGTTCTATAGGCACCAACTTTCGTTTTGAAGTTGGGTTGATCATAGGTAACATTCGCATATTGATTACCAAGGATTGATTTTATTTTATTCATGCTTGCCTTTGATCCAGAGCGAGTTCCAGAATACAATTGGATTCTGTATACAGCAACCATGTTGTTTTCTTTGTTGATGGCTAGTTTTTTTGCCAGTAGACGCTCTAGTCTAATATCACTATGAATGGTGATGTCTTTGTTGTTTTGATCCTGTTGTTCTTCTGTTTGTGCCGATAACCCAAGGTGTGCACTGCTCAGAATAGTCACAATCAACAATATTAACTTTTTCATGTTTCTGTATTTAGATAGAAGCAAAGCTAAAATAAATCTGCGAGCTTAGGAAATTGAATTACACTACTATTTAGAATAGGTATAAACTGATAAAATATGAGCGGTTAATAATTGTTAAGATTTTTATTGTTTTATTTTTGCAAACGAGTGAAACTAGGCATTCGGAGCTAAATAGAAGCGATTGAGTATAACTACTTGATTTACAAATTATTACAGTTTCGAATATAAAAAACTTATACACCAGGTAGAAATGACAAACTTAAAGTCGTTACGTCTATTTTTTGTGAGCTTGCTGTTTACAGGGCTGACTTTGGTTCTGGGAACATCAGAATTGAAGGCTCAGGATGTTGCAAATGGAGCTGATTTATACAAGGCGAATTGTGCTTCTTGTCACAAATTAGACAAGAAAATGGTAGGACCTGCATTGGCAGGAATTACTGAGCGAAGAGAGCAGGAGTGGTTATTGAGCTGGATCCGTAATTCTCAGGATCTGATCAAAGCCGGAGACGAGCAAGCTGTTGCAATTTTTGAAGAATACAACAGTATTCCGATGAGTGCATTTATGCATTTCAAGGATGAGCAAATCCTTGATATACTAGCGTATATCGAGAATCCTCCAGTAGTTGTAAAGCCTGGTGCTGAAGCAGGAGGAGTTGAAGAAGTAGTTGAGGCCCAAGGGTCAAGTACTTCAACTTTGTTTATTGCAATTTTAATTTTGTTGGTTTCTCTTTATGCTGTCGTGAAAGCGAAAAATGCATTGAAGAGTGCTTCAGATGAGGAAGTTGTAAGCCTTCATGTTGCATTGAAGAGATGGCTAAAAGCTAATCCAGGTGTAATGATCGTCTTGGTTGTATTAGTTGTTATTGGAGGAATCAAAGTTACATGGGCTGGAGTATTTGATACTGTAGGTATGGCGCAAGGTTATCAACCAGAGCAACCAATTGCATTCTCTCACAAGATTCACGCTGGTGAGAATGGAATTGACTGTAACTACTGTCACTCAAGTGCGAGACACAGTAAGACGTCAGGTATTCCATCTGCAAATGTTTGTATGAACTGTCATACATATATCAACGAAGGAACTCAAACGGGTACTACAGAGATTAACAAAATATATGAGGCTGTTGGTTTCGATCCAGAAACTAGAACTTATATTGAAGGATACGAAAAGAAGCCAATCAAATGGATTAAGATTCACAATCTTCCTGATTTGGTTTACTTTAATCACTCTCAGCACGTAAATGCAGGGAATCAAGAGTGTCAGACTTGTCATGGCGCAATTGAAGAAATGGATGTTGTTGAACAACATTCTCCTCTTACTATGGGTTGGTGTATAGATTGTCACAGAGAAACTGAGGTGGATACTGACAATCCTTATTACGAGCACATGAATGAGAATTGGGCAGATAAATTCAATGGTGAAAAAATTACTGTTGAAAAGATTGGTGGAACCGAATGTGGTAAGTGTCATTACTAATTCCAAATAGTTTTTCAGAAAATGGCAAAAGAAAAAATATATTTCCAAAGTATGCATGAGTTAGAAAATAACTCAATACTTAAAGAGCACGCTGAAAAGGAATTCGTGAACGAAGTTTCGACGAATGAATTCCTTGGGAATGAAGAGAATTTGGAAGGTAATTCCACTTCACGAAGAGATTTCCTAAAATTTTTAGGATTCAGTACTGCTGCAGCAACTATCGCTGCTTGTGAGACTCCTGTGCAACATGCTATCCCTTACGTTGTAAAACCAGAAGAAGTAATTCCTGGAATTGCAAACTGGTATGCATCTGCTTATTTTGATGGACACGAGTACGCTTCTGTACTTGTTAAAACAAGAGAAGGTAGACCAATCAATATCAAAGGGAATACTGATGCTCCTTATGGATCTGGATTAAGTCCACGTATCCAAGGGTCAGTACTTTCATTGTACGATTCTAAAAGATTGACTGCTCCAATGAAAGATGGTGCAGCTACAGATTGGAATTCAGCAATGGCAGATGTGAAAACTAAATTAGATCAGTTTGCTGGTTCTAATGAAAAAGTTGTTTTCATGACTTCTACTTTGATCAGTCCATCTTCTAAGGTGTTGATTGAAGAATTTAAAGCTAAATATTCAAACTTCGAGCACGTAACGTATGATGCAGTTTCGCATTCTGCAATGCTTGAAGCAAATGCATTGAGCTTCGGGAAACGCGTAATGCCAACTTATCGTTTTGATAAGGCAGACGTAATCGTTTCTTTGGCAGCTGACTTCTTGCAAGATTGGACTGAGTTAGATCACAGAAAACAATTTGCAAAAGGAAGAAATGCAGATACTGGTATGATGTCACGTCATTACCAATTTGAATCTAATATGTCTCTAACTGGTTCTAATGCGGATTTCCGTCACCCAGTTAAAGCTTCTCAACAAGGAATGATCGCAGTTGCTATTTATAATGCAATTGCTAAGAAAGCTGGTCAACCAACATTGACGGTTAACTTGGATTCTAAGTTGAATGCACAGATCGAAAAGGCTGCTAATGATCTTTGGAAAGCCAAAGGTAAATCATTGGTTGTTGCTGGAAGTAGTAATGTAGCACTTCAGTTGGTTGTTAACGGGATCAACGAATTGCTGTCAAACTATGGTTCGACTATAAGTATTTCTACAGCTTCTCACTTGAAACAAGGAGATGATGCTGCAGTGAATGCATTGATTAAAGATATGAAAGGTGGAAAGGTTGCAGCTATTATGATGCACCAAGTAAACCCAATGTATACATTGGCAAATAGTGCTGACTTTGCTGCTGGATTGAAGAAAGTAAAACTTTCAGTTTCTTTCTCAGGAAAAGCAGATGAGACAGCTTCAGAATGTCAATATATTCTACCAAATAATCACTTCTTCGAAAGTTGGAATGATGCTATGCCAATAGATGGTTTCTATAGTTTAGCACAGCCTACAATTGCTCCACTTTTCGATACCAAACAATGGCAAGATGTATTCTTGGCATGGATGGGAAGTGAAATGGACTTCTACAGCTATATTAAGAATAACTGGAAAGCAAATGTATTAGGATTGGCTTCATGGAGCTCTGCGCTACATGATGGATTCTTCAGTTCTGCTGTTGAGGCAACTGAAATGACATTCAATGCAGATCTTAATAAGTATGCACAAGAATTGAAAAAAGAAGCTAGTTCTGCAAAAGGAACAGAGCTTACTTTTTATACTAAGTCTGGTATTGGTATCGGAACACATGCAAACAACCCTTGGTTGCAAGAGTTACCAGATCCAATTAGCAGAACTACTTGGGATAACTACTTGACCATGTCAGTAGCGGATGCAAAAGCGAATGGTTTTGCAAATCCAATGCAGTCGAATGGTGGTGTGAATGGTAATTTGGCAAAACTTAGCTTGAATGGAGCTGAGGTCATTGTACCGGTTCTTATCCAACCAGGTCAAAAAGCAGGTACTGTAGGTTTGGCCTTCGGTTACGGTAGAATGAATGAAGGTAAAGCAGCTGACAACGTTGGTGTAAATGCATTCCCATTCTATCAAAACTTCAGCAATACACAATATAATGTGTCTGTTGAATTAGTAGACGGAGAGCATGAGTTCGCTATGACTCAAGTTGCAAGTACAATGATGGGACGTGATAAGATCGTTCGTGAAAGTACTTTGGAAGAGTTTATTGCTAACCCTAAGGTAAGCAATGCTCCAATGACTTTGGCTACACACAAAGGAATCCAACCATTAAGTAAAGTTACACTTTGGGAAAATCACGAAAGAGATGTCCACTTCTGGAACTTGAGTATTGACTTAACAAAATGTACAGGATGTTCTGCTTGTGTTGTGGCTTGTCACGCTGAGAATAATGTGCCTGTAGTTGGTAAAGAAGAAGTACGTAAGAGTAGAGATATGCACTGGTTGCGTATTGACCGTTACTATTCTTCTGATACTACAAAAGAAAATGCGACTGCTGATGCTGGATATGAAGGTGTAGGTGGTGCTATGGATATGTTCCTTGAAATGGAGATTCCTTCAGAAACTCCAGAGGTAGTATTCCAGCCTGTAATGTGTCAGCACTGTAACAACGCTCCCTGTGAGACTGTTTGTCCAGTAGCTGCTACTTCACATTCTATGGAAGGTTTGAACCACATGGCGTATAACCGTTGTATCGGTACTCGTTACTGTGCAAACAACTGTCCTTATAAAGTAAGACGTTTCAACTGGTTCCAGTATTCTGATAATAACAAGTTCGATTTCAACATGAATGATGATCTTGGAAAAATGGTATTGAATCCAGATGTTGTTGTTCGTTCTAGAGGGGTAATGGAGAAATGTACGATGTGTGTTCACATGCTACAACGTGCTAAGCTTGATGCCAAGAAAGAAGGACGTCAATTGAAAGATGGAGATGCATTAACTGCTTGTGCTGCGGCTTGTGACACAGGAGCGATGGTCTTCGGAGATGCCTTAGATAAAGATTCAAACCTTTCCAAAGTTAAGGAAGGACCTAGATCTTACTTCTTATTGGAAGAGGTTGGTACAAACCCATCTGTGGTTTACCAAACAAAAGTTAGAAACAAGTAATCCTAACCGGCAAATTGATATAAAATATATATTATGCATTACGAATCTCCTATACGTGAGCCACTTGTTCTGAACGATAAAACGTACAGTCAAATTACGGAAGATATTGCTGCTCCTATTGAAGGACGAGCAAATAAACATTGGTGGACGTTATTCATTATCTCATTAGCCACTTTCCTTTGGGGAATGGGTTGTATCGCTTACACAGTAGGTGAAGGTATCGGTGTTTGGGGTCTTAATAAGACTGTTAACTGGGCATGGGATATCACTAACTTCGTTTGGTGGGTTGGTATCGGTCACGCTGGAACTTTGATTTCAGCAGTACTTCTACTTTTCCGTCAGAAATGGAGAATGTCTATTAACCGTTCTGCTGAAGCGATGACTATTTTCGCTGTAGTTCAAGCTGGTTTGTTCCCTATCATTCACATGGGGCGTCCATGGTTGGCGTATTATGTATTACCGCTTCCAAACCAATTTGGTTCTTTGTGGGTAAACTTTAACTCGCCGCTTCTTTGGGATGTATTTGCCATCTCTACTTACCTTTCAGTTTCTTTGGTATTCTGGTACATGGGATTGATTCCTGATTTTGCCATGATCCGTGATAGAGCTAAAACTGGTAAGGCAACTCAAAAAATCTATCAGATTCTTTCTTTTGGATGGAGTGGTAAAGCAAAACACTGGCAAAGATTTGAATTGATTTCTTTGGTATTGGCAGGTTTAGCTACACCATTGGTACTTTCTGTACACACGATTGTATCTATGGATTTCGCTACCTCGGTAATTCCAGGTTGGCATACTACTATCTTCCCTCCTTATTTCGTTGCTGGAGCAATCTTCTCTGGTTTCGCAATGGTACAAACGCTGCTTTTAGTTATGCGTAAAGTTATACCGGGACTACAGTCGTATATCACAATTCAACATATCGAATTGATGAATATCGTAATCATGGTAACCGGATCTATAGTTGGGGTTGCTTATATTACAGAGTTGTTCATCGCTTATTATTCAGGTGTTGAATATGAACAATATGCATTCTTGAATCGTGCAACTGGACCCTACGCGTGGGCATACTGGTGTATGATGTCATGTAATGTGTTCTCTCCACAGTTCATGTGGTTCAAAAAACTAAGAACAAGTATCGCTTTCACATTCATTATTTCAATTATTGTAAATATTGGAATGTGGTTCGAGCGTTTTGTTATTATTGTTACTTCACTTCACAGAGATTACTTACCATCTAGTTGGTCAATGTTTTCACCATCATTTGTTGATGTTGGTATCTTCATTGGAACTATTGGATTCTTCTTTGTATTGTTCTTGTTATACTCTAGAACATTCCCTGTAATTGCACAGGCGGAATTGAAATCAATTGTTAAGTCGTCAGGTTCTCAATACAAAAAAGATCGAAAGGATGAGCACTAAGATAGTTTACGGATTATACGATGATGATGATGTGTTGATGGACGGTGTAAAAGCTATCCGTAGTAAAGGACATCATATTGATGAGGTGTATACACCTTTTCCAATGCACGGTCTTGATCATGCAATGGGATTAAAAGAAAGTCGTCTTGCAATTTGCTCTTTCATCTATGGTGTTATTGGAGCAGCATTCGCAATATGGATGATGTGGTACATTATGATTTATAACTGGCCACAAAATATCGGGGGTAAGCCAAACTTTACTTTGATTGATAACCTACCGGCATTTATTCCAATTACATTTGAGATTACTGTATTGTTTGCAGGTCACTTGATGGTAATTACTTATTTGATCCGTTGTAAACTGTATCCTGGAGCTAAAACATCTAGTCCAGATCCAAGAACAACAGATGATAAATTCCTTATGGAAATTCATGTGAACGGTGATACTTCTGAGATCAAAGATCTTATGAGAGAAACTGGTGCTATTGAAGTAACCGAAAAAGAAGAAAACCATTAATTCGCAAGAATATGAAGATGATGAAAAAATTAAGTCGTACCCTACTTGCTTCGTGCACGGCCGCATTACTTCTTAGTTCTTGTGGTGGAAATGGAGAGAATACTGGATTTGAGTACATGCCAAACATGTACCGTTCTCCTTCTCTAGAGACATATGCAGGTAATGCTGTATTCGCAGATAGTTCTGTAGCAAGAACTCCTGTGGCTGGAACTATCCCAAGAGGATTTACTCCATTTGAATATGGTGCTTCTTTGGAAGAGTTTAAACGTGCCGGTCTAGAATTGACCAATCCATTGGAAGCGACTTCAGCAAACCTTGCAGAAGGGAAGGAGTTGTACCAAATGTTCTGTGCACACTGTCACGGAAAAACAGGTGATGGAAAAGGGACAATTCAAAACCCTGTTTATGGTGGAATACCATCATATGCAGATGCTGCCGCAATTAGACGTTCTGGTGGGACTATGAGTGAAATGAATGATGGAGAAATTTATCATACAATTACTTTCGGTCTTAACGCAATGGGGCCACACGCTTCTCAGTTGATGTCAGACGAGAGATGGAAGATTGTACAGTATGTACATGAGTTACAACAAGGGAATAAGTAAACGAAATAATAGCCTAAGAAATGTATACATTTACACCGAAAGCTAGGATGATGTCTATCATCCTGATCGTTATAGGGGTAGTTGCCTTAGGAACT
>MAAC01013409.1_pt1 | contig 87410 bp, 58 predicted proteins | sample 1115981 | NCBI WGS metagenome assembly MAAC01 (sample SAMN04961126, study PRJNA320927) | seawater metagenome | isolation source: sample BD02T64 sea water enriched with oil for 64 days | place: USA:Gulf of Mexico | collected 2013-07-27 | reverse complement strand
ATGGGGTAAAACGCTGCAATATCGGTACATTCCGTTGGGCCATAACTGTTAATCACCTGGCAATAGCAATCTGGGTGTTCTAACCAAGATTTCAACGCCTGCATACGAATAGGTTCTCCCCCAAGAATAACGCTTTTTAGCGTAGATAAATCCTGTAAAGCGCTCTTTTCCGTACACCTATCAACTAATGGATAAAAAGCACTTGGAGCACAGTTAACTCGAGTAATTTCGCAATGCTTTATGGTATCAACAATTATTTTGGGGTCGTATTCATCAGCATCGATAAAGTGTAGTGTGCCACCCGTTAACAGAGGTGCCCACAAATTTTTCTGCGTCAAGTCAAACCCAATCGCACTGATGACCAGGTGCTGCTCTGATGCATCAAAGGCAAACTCCTTGCAATACCACTGCTGAAGGTTAAATACATTATTTTGGTCTACTAGAGCACCCTTAGGCATACCTGTAGAACCTGAGGTATATATCACGTAAAACAACGCATCTGCATCAATGGATGCCTGTTCGAAGGAGCCGCAATTATCGACCGATTCACTTTCCAAAAGCTGCAACGCGTCAGGAAACATTACGTTATGTTGGATTTTATCATCGGTTAAAACAAATTTGGCCGAAGAATCATCATCCATAAAGCGAAGGCGTTCTTTGGGGTGTTTGGGATCGAGCGGTAAATATGCGGCACCTGTTTTTAACACCGCCAAAAGTGCGACCATCAACTCACAACCAAGGTGTAAACACACCCCAACAACATCGCCAGCACCAACACCTTTACGCTGAAGTACTAGGGCCACGTTACTTGCTCTACGATCAAGCTCTGTATAGGTCAGTGAGCTATCGCCACAGGATACAGCGACGGCTTCCTTTGCATCACAAAGAGTGCGTTCTATTTGCTTGACCAGAGGTTCAAAACCTCTATCTTCTCTGGGCTTATTTTCACCTCTTTCATACTCAACAGCTGAAGACATCGCTTGACTGATTAATTGCGCTTCCTCATCAGGGCGTACAAGACTTAGATCACCAAGTTTTTCTTTTCCATCAAGTAGCTGCTGAGTAATCCACTCCATTCTTTCAAGAAAATCAAAATCCTCAAACAAGTGATCATAATAATGCAGAATAAGATGCAACTTATCATCTGCTAATTTCACAGACATTAACACATGACCTTCTACATCAGGTGGCAGTCCTACGTTATTCAGTGTTTGACCGTTAAAGGTAACTTCTTCGTAATACGCCTGATAGTTATAAAGAAAGGTCACTGGGCCTGGAGGTAAAATCGTCGCCTGAGCAAACCCTGAGATGTTCCGATAATCTTTTATTTCTTTTTGAAAACTTCTGGCATCAGCAAACACATCTTTCATCGTCATCTCACGCCCCAGCACTTTCTGGCGCATAAGATAAGGAATTTGCTGATAGAAACACCCTAAAGTCTCTGCACTTTCTCTCGTTCGACCAAGTGCTAACTCCATTACTTGAAAGTCTTGTGTCGTACCGCAGTAACTATTCAGTAGATAGCCATAAATACATTTAAAATAATGTGCAGGAGTAATTCGATTTTTACGACAATATTTTTTGATGTTCTGCCAAAAAACATCATCTAAAACAAGTTCTTTAGAAACTTTCGTGCCAGATTTTAGGGGCTTACTATTTATATTCTGAGTGTTGCTATCCGGTGCTTGGTTTACGTTATCTTTTCTGATACGAAACACTAAGGACTCTGCGTTGCTAAGGGTATTTCGCCAAAAATCAAGAGTACCTTTTTGATCCATATCCTGACGATCAGAAACGATATGATCCTTAAAGCGGTCCCGTGGTACATGTGAAATCGCATCCTCCACAGTTAGATTTGGATTTTGCTGTAAGGACTCATATACCGTAACGATAGTTTTAGCAAATTGGTTCATTGCAACACCATCAGTTGTTGCGTGATGCCCTACCATAAAAAACAAAAAACGCTCATCAGCCAATTTAACCAAACGATAGCGACTTAGGTGTCGACTACGTTTAACATCAAACGGGCGATATATGAATTGTTCTCCGAGCTCTTCTATATTTTCGTCACCAAGGGTATCAAGCGACAACAAATTCCCTTTCCAGTCCTTCTTATCCCAATCTCCTCTAGTCCAGTCTTCGTATTCGAAACTAACGTCAATCGTTTTCGGTATAACTTGATAAACAAGATCCATATATGTAAAAGGGGCTTCAACAAAATAGGATTTCAGCATACTCTGCGACTGGGATAGAGCATTGATCACTACATGCATCAACTCTGGATCAATGACAGAATTAAGTTCAGCCACACACCCCATACTATTTCTATGGCTATCTAAGTCCATAATCGAATCTAAATAAAGATCCCGCTGCATCGCCGTCACCGGCCAAACATTCTCCACCAACACGGGATCCAAATTCAATGCCACTATCAATTTCTCCTCACTTAGCCACTCCAGAGAGCGAGAAGGTGAGTCAATGTTTTCTATCATTGACTGGGCTAGTGCCATGTAATTATCAAGAAACGTTGTAATCGTATTCTGCGTAAATAGATCCGTATTATATTCAAGAAAAGCGGTAACGCCGCTTTCTGTCATTCTTAGTTCAAGCGTCATATCTAACTTGGCATCAACCTTATCCAAGCCTAGATTTTCAAATATCAGTGGGTATGACGCATCATCTGAACGTTCATCCAAACTACCATTGCCAGAAGCAGCCTTACCAACCACACCTTGATCCACCGACTGTAATAACTGAAATGCAACCTGGACTAATGGCGGAAACGCTGGGCTACGTTCAAAATCCAGCACCTGCAAAACCTTTTCTGCAGGTACATCGTAATTTGCAAAAGCATCTAGGACATGTTCGCGAGTGTTTTGTAATAATGAACTTACTGTTTTGTTGTCACTCATATCACCACGAATAACAACGCTGTTAATAAAAAAACCAATCACGCCTTGTAAATCAGCCAGCTCACGCCCAGCCATTGGAATACCCACTAACACATCATCCTGTTGAGCATACTGACTTAACAGAAGTTGATAGGCAGTAAGCATGAACATAAACGGTGTCACACCTTGCTCGGCAGAGACAGATGTCAGAGACACACTGAACTCATCTGGAAATGCTACCTGAATACGATTGCCCGACGTTGTTTGTTGAGCAGGGCGTGGAAAATCTGTTGGCAAATGCAGAAAACTAGCACATCCATCGAGCGTTTTTTCCCAATAAGCTAGCTGTTTATCAATAATCGAATTATCCAAATGCGTTCTTTGCCACAATGCATAATCTGCATATTGTATCGGCAGATCTGAGGAATAAGGTTCCCCTGATCGACTATTTAGATAACCTTTAGCAATCTCTTGTGTTAGCACTTCAACAGAACGGCCATCAGAAACAATATGGTGCATACAGAACATTATCGTATGATGAGGCTTACCCTCTTGATCAGGTAAAATCAGAACCTTCACTCGAAATAACGGCCCGCAAAGCAAATCAAATGGCGTTGTTTCGTTCCCACGCAGGATTGTATCGATTTCGACCTTCAGCAAATCGGTTTCTTTTGAAAAACCCCGTAAGTCCACGACCGATAAACACCAGTTATCGTCAGGGTTAGCGGCAACCATGAAAGCGTCACCCTGATCATCAACCGTAAAGTGGGTTCTTAACGTCTCATGACGCCGAACGATATCCCCCATCACGGATTCGAAAACGCTCAAATCAAGTTCGCCCGTCACGTTAAAAGCTCCGGGCATATTAAACGCTGCACTACCAGGGTTTAATAATTCCATCATCCATATACGCTGCTGACCATAAGTAAGTGGAACAGGGGTTTCTGATGAATACCCTATAACTTGCCGAGGCGATATTATTGGTAAAGAACCATGACCAACTTTACGCTTTTCTTTTTCAAGCTCGAGGGCCAATGCTGACAATGTGCTGAACTCAAAAATGGACCTCATGGGTAAATCAACATGTAAGCTATTACGAATTCGCGCGACAACTTGAGTACCCAATAAAGAGTGGCCACCTAATGCAAAAAAGTCATCCAGCACACTAACAACATCTATGTTTAAAACATCTTTCCATATATCGACTAAAGCAATTTCAGTAGTATTTCTTGGTTCAATAACCACATCGCTACGTTTTTCATCGGGTTTTGGTAATGCTTTTCGATCTATCTTTCCTGCAGGAGTTAACGGAAACTTACCCATCACTGTAAAACTATTTGGAATCATGTGTTCTGGCAAAATACTATTTAGCGACTCCCTTACTAATCTATTATCAAAACCGTTGTCGAAACCATTGTCAGACCCTGCATCAACTGCGACATCACTTTTTCTATCGATTGCAGACAACGTTAAATAAGCCGCCAAACTTTGATTTTCTCGCACTACGCATACGGCTTCAGCAACTCCGTTTAATGCAGAAAGGTGTGCTTCGATCTCCCCTAATTCAACTCTAAAACCACGTAGCTGAATCTGATTATCTATACGACCAACAAAATCAACATTACCGTTATTAAGCCAGCGACCTAGGTCCCCTGTTCGATACAGCGCTTCAAAATCTAACTGCTCAAAAGTGTTAGTGACAAAAGCCTCTTGAGTTTTTTCAGGCTTGTTCCAATAACCATTTCCAACACCTACCCCTCCGATGCAAATTTCTCCAACAACTCCATTCGGTAACAGGCGCCCTTTTTGATCAAGAATGAGTACATTTACATTTGGTAGCGGTATACCAATAGGAACAGTAGATTCGTCACATCCCAATGGCGAGGCAATAATTGCCTGAATGACATCATCGGAAGCTTCCGTAGGCCCATAAGCATTAACGACCGGTATATTGGGATACAATGCCAACCAGCGATTAACCAACGCCACAGAAACCGCTTCGCCAGTAGCCATCATCCATTTCAAACTGGATAGATCTCGTGACTTTTCATCTAATGTTACAACATGCTCTATAAGCATTTGTAATACGGACGGCACCAGCTCTGCTATATCAATAGACTCGGTTTTAAGTAACTTGAATAAGGTCGGTATTTCCGTGACATCGTCCAAAATAACCGTTTTTCCACCACGAATAATAGGGCCCAGAAATTGCCAAACAGATATATCGGACGAAGATGGCGCACTTTGAAGAAAATTAAATGCCCCATTAAAACCCAGCACATCACATTCTGCTAAAATATGATTCAACGCGCCTTTATGATGTAACAATGCCCCTTTCGGCTCACCTGTAGAACCCGAGGTATAGATCATATAAGCCAGGTCATTTGGCATAGAGGTATTTTCAAACGAATTGGCATTATCCGCACTAGCACTCTGCTCGTCGAAAACACTCTTTGTCGAATAAACATCGTCAAGATAAACTATGGTTTTTGATTGAAGGTCGCAGCCATAACTATCAATTAATGTTTTTTGTGAAACAATAACACTAGCCTTCGAATCCTCTAGCATATAACGAATGCGATCAGCCGGGTATTTCGGATCAATAGGCACATAGGCTGCGCCATTTTTCATAATGGCTAAGATGGCGGCTAAAAAGTATTGGCTTCGATCTGCGTATAACGCAACGAGGTGGTTACGCCTCACGCCAGCCTCATTTAACGTAGACGCTAGCACATTAACCATACCATTAAGTGCTTTGTAACTTAATCTCTCTTCGCCACATACCACCGCTATATCATTTGGGGACTCAATCACTTGTCGTTCAAAAATGGCAGGGATAGTATCAGATAGATCGTAATTAACACAGGTTCCTGACTGTGCAAGCAAAGACTGTTTTTCTTTTTCAAAAACAAGGTCGAGTGTATTGATCGCATCTTTGCCACAAATAACTTGCTCACTGAGCCAAACTAGACGTTCAAGAAAGTCTACGTCTTGAAACTCACCCGTGTTATATGTCAGGTTACAACGCGCTTCTTCTTTTTTTGCAACAACGGTAAATTCAACCGTTCCACTTACGTGATTAATCAGCGGTCTAATATTAGTAGGTTGTCCGAGAAAATCTGGAGCAACAACAAAAGGCAGAAAGTTGAATATAAACGAATGTTGTGAGCGAGGAAGTGATGATGCCTGACTCTTCTCGGACCAAAGACGTTTTCCCTTAATACTTTTCTGGAACGCGCGTGATTTGGCAAGTATATCCAGAAAGGAAGCTGGACATCCTCCCTCATCGGAAAAACAAGATGCATCAAACAAAAATGGTGATGATTGTGCAAAACACCCAGCAATATTTTCGAATCCTTTCTCCCGACCGTGAATCATTTCGTCAATATAGAACGAGGTCTCACATTGACTGTATCGCTGCAACAAGATCCCATACAGCACTTTAAAATAAAGCGGTGGCGTAATTCTGTTCTTGCGGCAGAACATCATTATGGAAAACCAATGTCCTGTGGGCAGAACCAAACTCTTTGTTGTAGAACCTGACCTAAACTCTTCAGTAGAATTCAGGTCTACCGAAACAGGACTTCGATTGATCGATTGGGTTATCTCAACAGCGCTTAAATTTTCAGGCAATGTATTGCGCCAAAAACGTTGAGTTTCTGCTGAATCCGCATGATTTCTTTCATACAGGACATATTCATGGAATCGATCATTCCAGACAGGCGCTTGCACACCATCAGCAATTTGATCATATCGGTCTCTAAGGGTAAGGCCCAGCGACGCTAACCCTATACCATCAAAAATGACATGATGACTAGCCAACATAACCAAGTATCGTTGATCAGTCACTTTTACAATCTTACAGAACAGCAGCTCTTCCAAAACACTGTAAGGTCTGAAAATAAACGCATCAATCCGCTCGGTAATTTGTTCTTCGCTCAATGACTCCGAAGACCAATCAACCGTCTCTACGTTAGCTTTCTTGTTTTGATAAACAACTTGATAAATAGCATCAAGATAAGGTTTTGTTGACTCTTTAAGCTGTGTTCTAAGAACCCCCTGCTCTTCTACCAATTCAACAAAAGCTTGTCTCATGACATCAACATCCATTGATGCTGGAACATCTGTACAAAATCCAAAACTATTTTGTACAGTATTAGGGTCTACTAACGCTGAAAGATAAATTGACTGCTGATTTAATGTTAGCGGGTAAACTGCCTCTGCATACGAGGCATCATCCGTCTTACTGCTTATATCTAGCCCAATTTCTCGGGCAATCGTTTTATCGTTTGCAATAGGTAATGCACGAATCGACTGATATTCTCCAGAAATCACCGCCGACAAAAGGTATTCATAATGAACAACCATATTGGCAATCGTACTTTCAAAAAACAAATCGTTGTTGTATTCAACGCTGACTTCTAGTATTCCGTCTCGCTCTTCCAGGACCCATGTCATATCGTACTTCGCAACGACATTCTCCCGTTGCAACATACAAACGGACAAATCATCAGCTAGGCCCGACCCTTGCGAAGAACCATTCCGTCCAGCGGCTGAAGCCGCAGCATTATTCATATTTTGCAACTGAAAACCAACTTGAATCCCCGTCGGATACGTCGGGTTACGATCATAATCAAGCCGTTCAAACAACATCTCTACAGGAAGATCTTGATGCGCATAGGCATCTAACATAGTATCTTTTACACGGGCATAGAACGCGTCAACCGATGGGTTGTCATCAAATTCCGTACGTACAATGAGACCATTTAAAAACAAACCAATAATGTTTTCGGTATCTCCATGATGACGGCCTGCTATTGGGGTGCCAACAGAAATATCATTAGTTTGAGTATAGCGAGAGAGTAAAATCTGATAGGCACCCATCAAGGTCATAAATAACGACAGCTGATGCTCTTGACTAAATGCGTTTATCTGACGGGTCAATTCAAAAGACATTTTCTTGGAATAACTACTCCCGCTAAATGTTTGAATCGTTGGTCTCGGTTTGTCCGTAGGCAACCGTAGTATTTGCGGTGCACCTGCTAATTTTTTCTCCCAATAATCCAATTGTGTATCTAATACATCACCTTGCAGCCATTCACGTTGCCAATAGGCATAATCAGCATACTGAATTTTCAGCGGCGTCAGTGAAGACGGCAGCCCATGCTTTTCAGTTCCGTATAGCGCCACAAACTCTCTCATAAAGAGGTTCATTGACCAACCATCACTGACCACATGATGCAGTGTTAAAAGAAGCAAGTGCTCTACTTGCTGGCCCCTGCCACCTTTGCCACCATCTTTCTCCTCACCTTCATTTTTACTACCAAACGAAATCAATCTAACGCGAACAAGTGGATCCGATGCCAAATTAAAAAACTTTGACGCATCTGTATTTGCTATCCGCTTTTGTAACCGTTCGATATCATCAGCACTACTACCAGTCACATCAATATATTCTTTATCAAGCGTCCAGTTTTTAAGGGCATCAAACTGAAAATAAGGCACGCCTTCTTGTTCAATAAAATTAGCCCCCAATACTTCATGCCGCCTAAACATTTCTTGAAAGACGCGCTCCAGCACGTCCTCATCCAGCGTCCCTTTCAACAACAAAGGAAATGGCATATTTAAGGCTACGCTTGAGGGATCAAGCTTTTGCATAAACCATAACCGGTTCTGCGCAAATGACACCGGTATATTTTGATCACGTGAAACAACCTTAATCTCAGGAGCCGAATTACTCACACCTGTAGAGAGCGTCTCTTCGACGGCTATGGAAATGGCAGCAATGGTTAACTTTTCAAAAAGCACGCGCAGAGGAATAGACACCTGATAAATAGCGTTCAACCGACTCATGACAAGTGTGGCCAACAATGAGTGGCCACCGAGCTCAAAGAACGAGTCATTCACGCCAATAGGGGTTACTCCCAGAATCTCTTCCCATATCAACGCCAACTGTTCTTCTATCGATGTACGTGGAGCGAGATACTGAGATGTACGATCCCCTTTTCCAGGAGCAGGTAATGCAACATAATCCGTCTTGCCGTTGGCAGTTAATGGAATACTCTCCATAACAACATATGACTGAGGCAGCATATACTCAGGTAACTTTTCTCTGACCCAGTCAAAAATAACGCTCTTAACCCAATCAACATTGTTAGTTTCTGATACGGCGCCATCACAAAAAACAACGTATGCGACTAGCTGTGAGGCACCATTTACTGCAGCCTGTTTAACGACAATAGCTTTTATAAACTCATGGCACAATAAGGTAGCTTCAATCTCTCCAGGCTCTACTCTAAAACCTCTGATGTTGATTTGGCTATCACATCGGTCAATTAACTGAACACGACCATCAGGAAGATAGCGCCCTAAATCACCCGTTCGGTAAATTCGCGCAGAGGTATTCTCATACACAGAAGAATACGTATCAAGCAAAGGAAAGTTTGATGCAGTTAGACGCTCATCATTTTCATAACCCAAAGATAAGTATGGGGTCCGAATAACAATTTCCCCGATCTCACTTACACCAACGGGCCTTAGAGAATCATTAACTACCAATATCTGAACACCATCAATTCCGACACCAATAGGAATTACATTTGAAAGGCCCATTTGCGATTCAGTATCAATCCTTTCGAATGCCATAACTTGTGGTGTTTCTGTGGCACCATAAACATTCACCAATTGCGCACTAGTCGCAAATTCAGAAAATGCGTTGGCTTGAGAAAAACGTATCTTTTCACCACCAAAACACACCAAGCGAAGTTCAGTTGCTTCTTGCTCCCAAGATTGCACCATCAGCTCACCCATCGAAGGAGTTAAGTGCATAACGTTAATGTTGTTAGATTCCACCCAACGACTAAGGTAACCAGGTTCTAGAAGCTCTTCTTGTTGAGGAATGCATAACGTTGCACCCAGTACTAACGGCGAAAATATATCTCGCAGAATCGGATCATGGGACACTCCCGATAACATACTAAAACAATCACTACCCTGCAGACCGAATTCCTGCTTGTACCATGTAACAAAATGACTCAGTGGCGCCAAGTCACAAGCGACTAACTTTGGTTCACCTAACGTGCCTGATGTGAAACTATAATAGGCGACATTACCTTCGGGGACATTCCGTTTCAAAAATAGATCTTTCGGAACAGCATTACTCACTTCAGAATACGCTTCTTTTTTACTAGGTAAAATAAAGTGACGATTCTCAAATTCTGTTTCTAGCCATTCATATAACGAATTCTTCTCTTCTCCGTTTGCAGAGCCCACACTTCGGTCAGAATCAACAAGAACATAATCTGCTTTTAATACATCAAGATAGGATCTAATTTTGTTTTCCGGATACGATGCATCGATCAAACAAAAAGAACAGTTAGCGTTTAGTATAGCTAACACTCCTACCGGCAAATTTGCAGTACGAGAGGCTATCAATGCAACCTTAGCGCCAGAAGCCACATGCTGGACAATGTAACTTGCCAACCTGTTAGCATTCGTTTGAAGCTCATGGTAGGTCCAAGATTCATCGGTACACTTAAGAGCAATTGAGCTACCTAACGTTTCAAAGCTTTGCGCTATATCCCCCAAAACATCCGTATATTCCGACAACAATTCTTCATCCGGTGCAACAACATCTAGATCAAATTTCCCACCGACACCTAACTGAATATCACCCACACAAATATTTTTGTTTTCTGCTACCACCCTAAGAATATGATCAAAATGCTGTAACAACATTTCCATTCTTGATTGTGTATAGAGACCAGAATTATAGATAACATCAAGCTGAAGGCCTTTACCAACTTCCTTTGCGTATACCGTCATATCAAACTTTGATACTTGATCGACATCGTCAGCCAAAAGGCTTTCAATTTCTACCCCATCAAAGCTAGCGTTTAATTCTGGAAGATTTAGAAGATTAAAAAACACCTGAAACAATGGTGTTCGACTTAGATCTCTTTCCGGCTGAAGTTCTTCCACGAGCTTTTCAAATGGTGTCTCTTGATGAGAATAAACATCAACGGCGCCTTGCTTAACATTTTTCAGTACGTCTATAAATCGATCATTCCTTTTAACGCTAGTACTCATCACCAAAGTACTAATAAAAAAACCAACAAGTCCTTCGACCTCTTCTCGGTTTCTCCCAGCATTCGGAGTCCCAACATTGATCTGAGACTGGTTCGAATATTTGGCCAGCAACACATCAAAAACTGAAAGCAACCCCATGAATAAAGTAGCGTCTACGGTCTGAATAAGTTTTTTAAACCCATCAATCACTTCACGAGGAACCACATGGGAAACCGAAGCACCTTCAAGAATCGGCTTAGCAGTTCTTTCATAGTCTGTCGGGAGATTTAACACAAAACCATCTCGAGGCAAATAATCACGCCAAAATGCTAGCTGACGTGTCAGCTCACCACCCGCCATTCGTTGTCGTTGCCAAACGCTAAAGTCCGCGTATTGAATATCTAACGTTTGTAACCCCGCCTGCTTTTGAAGGTCATTTTTATTAGCGGGAATTTCTAACAACGATGGCATTCTTAACAATGTGTTATAGCAAGCGATCAGCTCTTGTACCACAACACCCAAAGACCAACCGTCGGTAATAATGTGATGCATACTCATCAACAATACGAACTGATCTTCCGTACCATTAACCATCTTTAGTAGACGCACCCTCAATAGCGGATCAACCCCCAAATAAAATGGTGTTTTTAATTCAAGGTCTATATTTTTTTGCAGTTTTTCGCTTTGCTCACCGTCTGATAAGCTACTAATATCAGTAATAGACAACAACGGCAAAGGGCTATCACTAATTTCCTGGTACGCTGTAGAACCGCTTTGTACTATTTGAGTTCGCAAGGTTTCATGGCGTCGAACAACCTCCTGCAATGCACGCTCAAAACAATCTACATTCAGTGCTCCCTTCAACTTCAAGATAACCGGCATGTTGTACGCCACGCTCTCTGGTTCTAACTGATGGAGAATCCACAAACGTTGCTGTGTTAATGATAAAGGGATTAACTGACTACGATCTGCATGAGGAATAATATCGACCTGGGCTTTTTGCGCATCGTTCAAAAAAGCAACAATTTCAATCTTTTTTTCGACAACATTGGCCTTCAGCTCTGGTGTAAAAGCGTCGGCGGGAGCACTGAAACGCAAGGCGCCCTCTTCAAGCCAAAGTTTTATTTTCTTCTGCGCCAAAACATCCAGCAAATCCATTAACGACATTCAGAATAACCCTTTCTTTGTAATATTTTCGCGATTTCAGCGGTTGGTATTAAGCAATTTTCGCAAGCTAGGAAAATCCTTAATTGACTTATAGTTGTGAGCCATAAAGAGGCCAATCAGCAATCCAGAAATCGATACCAAAATCTTTAGATTTTCGTTATAGAGAGTAATAAGCGGCATAGCAAATACTACAGCCAACAGAATAATCCAGGCAGACTCTTTCTTCATCCATGTAGATGTACGTACATCTACTATCCATTTCATCGCAAAATAAACACCAATATAACTAAGCACATACCAAATGTATTGGATGTAGGGCGTTTCTTTACTCGCAACCAATGTTAACGCCACGCCGATCAAATTAAGCACAATAAGATGCATATAAAGAAACGTTAACGATGACTGCCCATAAAAGACCGCCACTTTTTGCAATGGTAACCGTTCGATCGGCACTGATCGAACAATAATAAAGGTTATGCTGATAATAAAAGTAACCACAAGGAAATGTTCAATAGACATATCCCATTTATCATAAAAATCATCAATGCCATATTGTTTGAACATAAAAAATGCACCCACCATACAGAAACTCGCTATCAAGTAATTCCATTTCAGCTTACCGAAATAGCAAAACACCCCTAATGGGAACATATACAACCAGGGAAACAGCGGAAACCCCACGGTAACAAGAGGGTCACCTTCTTGCCTTAGATGTGAGGGGACATAGTCAGCATGGGGGAAAAGGATGTTGCCGCCTGTCCACCCCGGAAACCAAGTATCATGAGCAATCTTTACCAAAAATATAGCCATCGCTGCAAAGAAGTACATTCCCCACCTGTCCTTAAATATTTGGTGCATTAGCAACAGCGAGATACAGCCCAACATAATAACTTGAACAATTTCGAGCCTAAAATCAAACAACCACTGAGGATGCCAAATGGATGTAAATGTTAGTCCTACAAAAAAGAGAATCAGAAAATAGGTCAATAAATAGGAAACTGGACGGCGGTCAGCTTGAAAAAGGGTCGTAACCCCAGACGCAGTAAAAAATAGGCAGGTAAAAAAATGCAAGAGAACATAGATGTAATACGAGGCTTTGTCATCAATGTTAAGCACCAACGTGTGACCAGGGACCATCACAAAACAGCCAATACCTTTTATATAGTCGAGATTCGCGACTCTACTCATTTAATCTGACCTTTACTTCTTCTTATTATTATTTGAGCAATTTAGCTTGCTTCTTTTTAGTTTTGTTACCAAAAAAACGGTAAAAAACAATCACTTTGAGCTGATAGATACATAAAGTAGATAACGTTCATATTACCATTATTACAATAAAAGTATATCGTCGCTCACATCGACATGGCATTAGGCACGATACCAGACCAAGTAGAATAACGGTTTCCGATACAGAACGGGAATCAATTTGCAAAAAACGTGCAAAAACCGGAGAAAATCCCGCCCAATCAGGGAGATAGCGCGCATTCGAGACCGGAATACAGCGTATACCACGCACCAGTACAACGATTTCCTCTAGTGACTCTTAGTATTACTAAACGCTCACATCGGCTCATGCCAGGGTTAGGACCTACAAAATAAGGAGTCATTGCCTGTAATGACTCCTTTCACTTCCACATTTTTTACACGTTATTTACACATTGTTCTTCTAATTTGATTAAGACACCTCTCTCCTCGCAGACATCACCCCAAAACAATCTAATGGAGAACATCAGATGAACCCAATATCTTCGTCTTTACCACCACCATTTACATCAATACAAAAACCGGCAATATCCGAAGATCAATACCACACCATATCAGAAACACTTACTTCTTATGACCCAGAAAACCTTACGGCAGAAAAAGCACAATCTATCATAGAAACATTCTCCAGCGCCGGTATTGCTCCAAGCAGAGAGCTGGCTAATGTCATGGCAGCAGCAGGTTTTGATGCTCACAGCGTTGGAGAGCTTGCCGGCAATGAGCCTCAGCAAAGACCACCTCCTCCACAAGCACAAAACCAAGGGTTTACAGAAGAAATGCTTACAACCTTAGAGTCCTTGTTGGAGGAATACCAAGGCGAAGATATCGATGGCGATGTTATCGATTCGATCACAAAGACAATGCAAGAATTATTCGGCCTGGCCCCCTCTAGTGCATTAATAGATATCACAGCTTAACCCTTCCGCTAGCAATGCCCCAATAGATCGGAATATTCATCTATTGTGGGGCATTGCACTATCTGCTATATGTGGAAAATAAACCATGTAAGTGGTAACTTCTATCGCTCACAAACGACCCATATAACGTTTTTACTGTAAAGGACTACTTAATGCTGTTTTTACTTGGCGAAAAAACCATCGCTTCAACAGAAAATCTGGGCGAATTTAACTGTCCTATTTGCGATACACAGAAAAACCTCCTTAGGGTTATTGAAAAAAATTATTTCACTATCTTTTTTATTCGTATCTTACCGTTAGGCATAACTGCAGATTACAATCAATGTGATGGATGTGGGCACACTTACAGTGCCATTGATGCCGAAGCCCCCCTTTACTTTGAAACTCTACAATCTGTACTTGCCTATTTATTGGCAGGCTACGGACTCAATCACGGTATCGAAGTAAGCCAAAAGATATTTAAAGCAATAACAGGAAAAGAGGTTTCTGCAACTGAAATACAAGACCGTATCAACCACATAAATCAAGGTTCCAGCTTATTCGAGCAACTTAAGACCAGCGTAAACAAACTCAGTTGGTTAGATAAATCGCTAATAATTGAAGCAGCCTACCTCCTCGTCTACGCTGCCCGCCCGATTGAATACGAAGAGCGCCTTCAGATAAATTTAGTTGGAAATGCGTTAGGGGTTTGTCTTGAAGCAGTTAATGCTATTGTCAAAAACCTCAGTGCAGCCCAGTATCGAGGCATCTTAGCAATGGAAATTGAAAATCACACTCCCTAACCCCAACAGACATTATGTTATGACATTAGAATCCTCCTCACTAGCGCCGTCTTCGAAACAAGATTCCCTCGCATCTCATTACGCACTTGGTGTGCTTTTAATTGCCTACATACTGTCATTTATTGATAGAAACATTATGGCGCTTCTAGTAGGTCCTATTCGCGAAGACTTTAATATTTCTGATTTTCAATTTAGCTTATTACACGGGTTGGCCTTTACTCTGTTCTATATCGTGCTTGGTTTACCAATTGGATGGTTAGCAGACAGAATTAGCCGCAAACTTATTATTTCAAGTGGTATATTGTTCTGGAGCCTGATGACATCGTTATGCGGTCTGGCAAATAACTTCCATTCCTTATTCCTCACACGTATTGGCGTTGGAGTAGGAGAAGCAAGCCTATCACCTGCCGCCTACTCATTACTTAGTGACCTTTACAGCGAAAAGAATTTGCGCTGGGCAACCGCCATCTTTGCCATGGGGATAACAATAGGCAGCGGTACTTCCTATATGATTGGTGGTTGGTTGTACGATACATTGTCGGCAATGGAGCTCAGCTCCTACCCTCTGATCGGAAGTATGGCGGTATGGCAAATCACTTTTGTAGGTATTGGCCTGCCGGGGTTAGTCGTGGTTGTACTAATGTTGTTTGTATCAGAACCACGAAATCAAGAAAGCAATAACACAGCTACACACTCCTCAGTTAAAACATCCCCTGCAAAGTCATCAGTTACCGAACTGGGTTCTCCGGACGTAATCCCTCTTAAAGACGTTATTCAATATTTAAAAATACACTGGAAGGCATTTTTCTCATTAATGGGTAGCGTTTCGATGATGGCCATTATTGGTTATGGAACACTCACGTGGTTCCCAGAATTTTTGGTGCGAACGTACGGCATATCAAAAACAGAGGCAGGTACAGCACTTGGAGCAATCTTTATATTTGCCGGAACATTAGGCACGTTTGCAGGCGCGTTTTTCTGCGGATTATTACAAAAAAGAGGGTACACCGATGCGAACCTTCGGTTGATAATGATTGCCGCTGTCACATTAATTATTCCTGCAACTGTTGCACCACTTATGCCAACCAGTACATTAGCGCTAACCGTCAGCGCCTTTGTGATTTTTATTCACTACATGCATTTTGGCGTTGCAATGGCTGGCCTTCAATTGATAACACCCAACCGAATGCGTGCACAAACGAGTGCACTGATGTTATTTCTGACCAATTTTTTTGGGTTAGCATTAGGGGGAACAATCGTTGCTTCACTAACCGATTTTGTCTTTAATGATGACAATTCCCTCCGTTACTCGCTGTCAGTGATCTCACTGGTATTTTATCCCATTGCCGCAGCCTTGGTTGCTTTTGGATTGCAATCCTACCGAAAGATAATCGCTACTAGAACTACCGAGTGACAATAGAGCTATCGCCCAATGAACTCTGGATATGCTTAATGTTGACTCAAGCAAGATAATCACGGCCTATGCTGATGAATAGACTTCGTCTCTTCGGTCATTTTTTGGAATCGTCCGTATTCTCATAATGCACCCATCTCAGCGACTACATTTTCAATGTACGCATCAATGAGCGCCTCAAACTTCTTCTTCACGATGGGTTTTGCAATTGACTTTGCTGAACGGGGTAGCGGTATATGAAATACTGCTTGAACCTTAAAAACCACCTCACTACCCTGTCCTCGTTCGAGCACATGACAAAAATATGATATCTGCGTATTACCCTGCCCTCTATGGGCTCCCAAGTGATTTTTCGGTCTTCATGATGCCACTGCCAACGACTGGTGTATTCAACTCGATGCTTGTACGCCTCATTTCCTATCTTGTGTAACACCCACCCATAAGTTTGCTCATCAACCTTATCTAATTGGTCCAGATCAGGAAAATAGCTGGCCATCTCTTCCACCGTTTTAATCCTTCTAAAGGCCTCATCGGCAGGGGTATGAATAGCTTTCGATCGTTTGACATCAACTTCTATCTATATGCTCATGTCGTCATAGACTTACGTTTGGGTGATATTTTGTTATTGACACACTCTTTGTTGTAATGATTATTACAAAACTTTTACGGGTGACCAACAAAAGAATCACTAGTGATCCCCAATCAATACACAAGTGACACCATTTTGATTTTACGCTGACATTTAAATTATAATTCCGCATCATACTGCACACGATAATGATTCTTGGTTAATTGTTATCTTCACTAGAAATGAAACACCATAGGTAGGAGTACTAATTATGAGAAATTTAACTGCTTCAAATACGACTATCCGTAGTTTATTCGCCGATGGCTTATCATTCACGGTACTATTGGTAACCGTTATTGGAGCATGGGGACTGGTTAAGGTGAAGGCTCCAATCTCTGCCTTGTTAGCCTTTAGTCTATTTATGTTCCCAGCTTTATTTAGCACGGCAACGTATTTCACGCGAGACATCAACAAAGCTAACGACAGATTGATTGCCTAACATGGTTAGCTTGGAATGGTACAGGTACCAGGGGTTGTGTGCCCTTATATATAGTGAGAACTATACTAAAACTTCTGAAAGGTTCGGCTTTCTTCGGCTAGAAACATGTTACGGTTTTAGTATATATACTATTTGATGTACTAAAACCGCAATCAATCCGCCCGGAGGATACGACTACTTATTCCGCATTGCGGTCAAAGTTGGGCGTGGAAGTAAACAGGAGAACTTCGCGAAAGCGGACATTACTCCACTCTACGATTGTTATGTGCTTTCACTGTATTTAAGCCAGAAAGAAAAATCATACTCTTCACTTGGATTGTTGTAATCATATTCGTGGGGCTTAACCTCTCACCCGCAAGACTCCACATAAACACAAACTCGTCAGGTAAAACAACATCATGTGCTGACACATAGTGAGCTAGCCCTTCTGGCCATAACCAAAAGCCATCGGTGAGGCACTTTGAACCAATTTCGTGAGGTGATACCCCGCACTCGAAACGACATTGTGAAATGTCCCCGTCACTGGATATAGACATTTCCCGGGCGAAGATACCCAAACACCTTTCCTTTAGCGCTTGACTAGAGTACGCCCCAACAAACTTCTCCGGATGCGGAAAATTCAGCTTTTCTTCAGATACCCAGTAACCAACTGCTCTCATGATGCTTGCTCGAATTTACACATAACGCAGTATTATCTTTCGCACTTGATGTTCTCGTTAAAGACCGAAGCTTGATAAGCATTGGAGCAGTAGACTCCAAAGCCTCTATTTTTTGTTTATACCGAACGCCTGTAATAGCTCTATCTCTTTGTTAGCTACATTAAGTAAATTTGGTGAAATCCTAGCTATGCTCTTAATGGCACTCAGCCCAGCTGTCAAAATTGAACTTATGAATGCATCACGACTTACTTTTAGTGATGCTTCATTGGTTACATCCATAATAACAAACTGTCTCGACTTATCGTACTTTAGCGAAAGGCTTACTGGGGATTCCCAGCAACCGACCTTAATTTCAGAATTTGACTCGAAATGCCTGAGTTCTTGCAGCAACATATCCCAGAAAACAAATATGCAATCCTCTATTTCAATAACACGATCGTTCGCATAAAAACACAGCTTTCCATAAAGCTCATCACAATCAGCAATGGCATGATCAACGCTCTCAATATCTACGTAATCATCGTCGGTACATACTAATGTTTGAACTATCAATGATGTGTCCAAAACTTCTCCATGAATTTTAACGCTGAGCTAACCGGCAGCTTTGGATAAGCGAAACACCGGAGAAGCTGTCCAGTGGAAGCCGCTTATTTTTCGGCTGTAACGGAGGTTGAGCGTTTCGTTAAGAATTCTCAATGGCACTAACTATAGGCTCTTCTCGGGTTATAACATGAAACCAATCGTCACCGGTCATTACCTCGAAGTGCATAAGTTCACCTGGCACAATATCAATGAGTAAAGTCTCTTTTCTTACATAATTAAGTAGGGATGAAGACGTGTATTGGCCAATAACGCCTTCGTCTCGATGCTCAAGGTCAGTAGATTTGTGAGCGCACTCATCAAACGCCTGGAGAAGAACAACATCATCAAAATAAACTCGATACCTTTCACCTTTTGGCTCAACTGCATAAACCCCTTTAATCTCGATCCCACCACCTAGATCGATATTTTGCTTTTCATCTGATGTCATTCCGCAGACGAGATCAATGGTCAAGCTGCAATCCTCATAGATACACTTGTCTACGAGCCATTTCTGATAGTTCTTTTTATCTAGTGCTGACTTCATATTGATGCTTAACGCTTATGAGAGGCGTGTATTTTTCGTCGATTTAAAATGCATTATTAGAGTATACCAGAGAAAACAAAGCCTCCAGCCCTTTAAATACGGCCGCTCGTTCCACTTTATATCCATATGGAGAATCACTCATATAAACAAAAAACAAACGAAAGCGGACATCGACAACACGCAGTGTCAGAGCAAAATCAGCCCCATTACTAAAGTATCACTATGGGGCATCACTTCGCCCAGAATTAATGACACATGAACCAATATGAGTCGGCATCAAGTTCGCCAACACTTCAGGGCCACTTTATCATTTCCATCTAATCGTCTGACGATTATGTTTATAGGCTCCCTTCGTGTGACTCGCTTAACAATCTTTATTCTCAATAGCGACCATACCACCTAAGCCCGACATATTTTCTATTTGCTCCACAACAACTTGCGCGTTTGAGTCACAGAGATTTTCATTAGATTCGAATGATATGTTGCCTCCCACACTAGAAAGGCTACCTAGCTCGGTAACCGATACGAGGTTAGTATTAGAGTCCACTTCCAAATGACCTCCAACCGATTGCAGATTATCAAGACCTGATAGCGAGGGCAAAAGGGGGTTAAGCTTTATGAATACGCCGTCGTTTACGGTCTCTAAGCCGTTAAGACCTGACAAAGACGTTAAACGATCATTGCTCATTACCCCCAAATAAAGAGTCGAAGGAATATTATCAAGACCCACCAATGAAGTTAGATTCGGGTTGTCCGTAACATAAATACTTCTCACAGCTGATTGAATACCACTCAGCCCCGAAAGGGACATTAGCACAGGATTAGATTTAATCCATAGTCCTCTGCCATAGATATTCGTGCCTAGGGTATGCAGGTTTTCTATTCCGTCCAGCGACGTTAGGCTCTCGTTGTTTTCCACGAGTAAATGAGTCAGTAATACCTCCACACTATCCAGTCCTCGGAGATTTATAAGGCTTGGATTATTCGTGATCATAATCGTGCCTGTTGAACTTCCAAACGAACTCAGTCTTTCTAAACCAGACAGCGATTGAAGGGAAGCATTGTTATCTATGGTTAACTCGCCGCCAATCTGCTGTAGATTATTCAATCCATCCAAGGAGGTTAGCGCATCATTGGATGATATGGTTAGCCAAGACCCAATCGACTCAATATTTTCAAGGGCTGCTAAAGAGACTAAACTGTCGTTGTTATCTATATCAAGCCATACATCAAGTGCAGTAAAACCCTCTAGCCCTGTGAGCGAAACCAACGCATCATTGTTACTGATTGATAACCTGCCTCTAAAATCCTCGTTTATTCCAGAAAGATCTATCAACGCATCATTATTGTCAATGTCAATCCAAGTTGGTGAGTAACGCTCTATGCCCAACTGATGGAGATCACTTAGATTCATATTATTTCTGATATCAATTGAACTCGTTATCTCTGTGATATCAGAGAGAAAGTCATAAGGTTCAAATGATATATTATCAATGACCAATATATTTAGGCTATCCCTTCCTTCTAACTCGCTAAGATCATTTCTATTTCTGATGTAGGTCACATCACTGTACTCTGGCCTGCCTCTTTTTACTTCCCAAATAACGCTATCAACAGTTACCCACTCGGAACTTTCGGTAACCCTCGTTTGCAACTCGCAGATATACTCAATTTCGTAATTAACATAGTAAAAGTCACCACCCGAAACGTATACTTCATAGGAATAAGAACTCACATAGTGATCAAAACTTTGCTCGGAGCCAGTTTTTATTTCTACTTTAGAATAATTAATGTGTACCCCCCCGACTCTTGAACTCCAAACGTAGCGCGTGTCACTGCTGCGAGGTCCGACAACACTAAAAGATTGCGAAGCATTTTCAACGGTGTAGGTAAAATCCGCCGCTGGTGATGCTGAAAGAATGGCAGCTTGGTTAAGGTCGGGAACACTGTTATCGGAGTCATCGGGATCTGTGTTGCTTCCAAAGCCATCGCCGTCAGCGTCTATAGTCTCATTCGGATCATACGGAAGGGAATCATCGGTATCAGGGACACCGTCATTATCGTCGTCGGTATCTGCGTTATTTCCTATACCATCCCCATCAGCATCTAAGGTTTCCGTTGGGTCAAATGGGTAAGCGTCAGCAACATCAGGCGCGCCATCGTTATCGTCATCACTGTCTGCATTATTGCCGATACCGTCACCATCAGTATCTAAGCTTTCACCAGGATCAAACGGAAAAGCGTCCTCAGCGTCAACCACCCCATCGTCATCGGTATCTAATGCTAACGACTCCCGTAAATGAGCAATAGCACTGGCTGCATCGATCAGAATTCCATTGCCTCCGCTATTAGAGACAAAAATTGCTGCTAACGTATCAAATTCCGTATCATCGAAATCTAAGCTCATACCTTCCGCGGCAAGATGTGCAGACCCTGCAATGGATATTCCATTAGAAGGATCGCCATCAGCATCCAGTGACTGTAATAAGCGGGCGATATTAACCACGGAGGTATTATTGAAATCAGTGGTACCCACCAGATCAAGCGGAGTAAGCACGGACCGGGCCAGCGCGGATGGAAGTGATGTACCACCAATCGAAAACGTTATGGTCTCACCATCCAAATAATTAAACTCACCGTCGGCAGTGGTTGTACCATTCTGTGTTAGCGTTTCGTAGTGAATTCCTGAAACCGCACTATCCAAAAATACGCCGATTTGCATGGGACTTGATTCAGATGCGGGGTCAGTGGAACTGCCACTTCCGCAACCAACCATTAACGCCAAGGCGATGGAGAGTTGTGTTAAACGAAAAAAAGAGGTGTGTTTTAGCGTTCCTGCTAATGTTTTTGGCATGAGAATATATCCTTTTGATCTACATGTCTGGTTAGATTAACATCTTTGTAGTTCTACGCAATACTAGATTGAACCCTTTGATGCAGGGTGATTTCCGGTGGCTAATCATTGTAAATGGAAACATCCGGCCTAGTTTATACCAACCGAATCTGTATGATCGCAAGCCCATTCGGTACAGGATATAGAGTATCCACCCATCAATCATAACAAGCGACGCCATAAAAACCGTCGCGACAACCGCTCCGTCATATGCGTCGAGTATTAACCCCTTGGGCCAAATATGAGAGATTTATCTAGCGCCGATGTTGAAGAAGAAATTTGTGAAGCAGAGATTGAACTTCACAAAGTTGATATGCGGGCTATGCGATTGTGGGGAAAGGTTTTGATACCTTCTGTAAAGTGGGAGCAAAATCAATACCCGAGTGACCTAGAGCTTTGTGGTGTCTCTGTGATTGGGAAGTGATGCCTCTACTTCAATTCAGTTGAGTGCAGTTGGGGTTAGGGAGACTTTTTAAATCGGGGTAGTATTAGTGGCTACCATTGGCAGATAGATAGCATTCAAATGACAATATTTAATACCCTGTTCACAATTGATAATGACGACCAGGGTTAACAAGTGCAGCCAAAATGGCTGCAAAGTACGCAGCGTATACTGTTAAGCGCTAACTTCATGGAGAGATATCATCAAAGCTAGTGAATATTCCGAATTAATTGGAGCCTTACCAAAAGAATGAAAAGTTTATTTCTATGAGAACTTAGCTCATAGGCTGACGGTAGTAGCTAGAGTAATATGGTCTAATGAAAATTTGGATGATTCAGAAAAAGTAGTGCAAATGAAGTAGCTTAACGAAATACAGCATAGAGTCACATCAAAAATACAAGTAAAGCGCCTTGAGCGACATGTTTGGCAAGAAAGTTCATTTATAGGCATGGTAAACGGCTATATTAAAGAAAGCCTAGAAATATCAGGTCTAATAGCTGATGCAATATCGCAAGCATATGAGCATGTAAATGAAATCAAAAATTAACAAGTTGTTGCACCTGAATCTGAACTTCCCCCGCTTTGATGGACATAAACCCTTAGGACTGAAGCTTGCATAGGATTTTGTAGTGTCAGTTTTAGCGATATTATGAAGATTTTCTCAATAGGTATAAATGACTATAAAGTGGAAGAACCTGCCCTTAGCGAAGACATCCCAAAAGGCGGCAATATAAACACGGTTGACTAGCTCGGCAGCAAACATTTTTTTTCAAAAAAATCATTAAGGTCACCGTCGGGGCATTTAACGTCACTTTAACCTATGCCTCGAACGTCCGGGTTAGACGGTAAGGAGTCACTTTTTGAGAATGCTCTACCATCATTCAAGTAAGCAATGTTTTGGTACATTAGTATATTTATGACTATTAACAATGTCGATTTGTGCAGCCGTTTTGAGCTAAAAATACGACAAAATTGGCTCTGTTTTGCACAAATAGTATAGTTTTACCCACTACCTATAAGGGCGCACACCCACTACCAGGCCTGCCTTTTACAAACACCAAACATAACGAACGTAAGGAGGTCGATGATATAAAACATTACTTGGCAGAGCGACTATATGCATTAGCACCCCCGCAAATCTAGGATATAATATCCCTTCAAAACCTAAAGGAAGAACAATGAATAAGAAAACTAACTCCCCCTCACCTGCACCGCAGGCTGAAGTAGAAACGGGGCGAGGAGTTATCAGAGACAACGCTCTAGCCGCATTAGTGACATCCAAAATTTATCGATCACAAGTCGTTAAAGCCAAAAAAGGTAAAGGTAGCTATCTGCGTAAACAAAAATTCAACAAAAAAGGACGAGAGTCCTATCGAATAGCCGCTTAGCATAGCGGTTATTCGATAGGATTTTTATTGGTTCGCTAAATGCTTTCTCCAACTTGACCCTATCTAGAACCTGAAACTTATAAGTATTATGCAGTCTCGGATTTCACAGCAACCTCAACTAAAACCTCATCACCTTTAACCGATACTGGATAGGTTTTTAATGCCTTTTCTTTTCGAACAGTATTTATCAACTGAATGCCTGGAGGAAAATTGGCCCACTTGACCGGCTCACCGGTTCGAATATCGAACTGAGCACGGTGAAAGGGACATTCCAGAGTGCAACCGTCACGTATCTTCCCCTTCTTAAGTGGCATAAACAAATGCGTACATCGACTTTGCGTGGCGTAATATCCATCATCAAGATGAAACAATAAAATATTTTCCCCATTAACGGTAACCGGCTTATTGGTACCTAGGGCTATTTCCCCTTCCTTAGCAACAGAGTGTAATGTCATGGGTATATTCCTATAATTGATTAGGCGAGTGACTGTAGCTATATAGTGTGGCTATATAGCGTAATGCACTAATAGTGTTCTGTACGTTAACCTGATCAGAGCTTACGTCGCAGGGATTGTTACTACAATAGCAGCGACGGGACAGCCGTCAATGCCTGTCAAGTCACCAATAGTTCGCGTAAATAAATACCAGTATGTGAACGCTTGCGTTTACAAATGGTTGCAGGTGTACCCTGCGCTACAACCTTACCGCCACCACTACCTCCTTCGGGGCCAATATCAATGACCCAGTCAGATTCAGCAATAACATCCAAATTGTGTTCAATCACCAGTACGGAATGGCCACTATCCACCAACCTGTGCAATACACGCAACAGCTTTTCTACATCAGCCATATGCAGGCCAACAGTAGGTTCATCAAGCACATAAAGAGTATGTTGTTTTCCACGGGCTCCCGGCCTGACCTTAGCCAGTTCAGTAACTAGTTTAATACGCTGAGCTTCACCCCCACTTAATGTGGGGCTTTGCTGACCCAATGTTAAATAACCCAATCCGACATCTTGAAGAAGCTGTAACGTATGATGCACCGCGCTGATAGCGGAGAAAAACTCTGTAGCCTCTTCAATATTCATAGCTAGCACTTCACCAATATGCTTTTCCTTGTAACGTACCGACAGTGTTTCAGCATTAAAACGCCAGCCATGGCATTCCTCACAATCAACGCGGACATCCGGCAGAAAGTTCATTTCAACCTTCACCATTCCATGACCACCACACGTTGAGCAACGTCCGTCGCCGGTATTAAACGAGAACCTCGCAGCGGTATAGCCGCGTAAACGAGCATCAACCGTGCCCGCAAATAATTTACGAATAGTATCCCAAATACCAAGATAGGTAACAGGACAAGAGCGCGTGGTTTTTCCTATAGGTGTTTGATCAACTTCCAGAATACGCGTAATAGATTCCCAACCTTGAATCTCTTCACATCCAAACCAGCTAGGCTTTTTGGCTTTCGCGGCTTTTGATTGTTTTATGTTGATTTTAGGACGCAAATTTCTGTATAAAATTGAACGGATCAGAGTGCTTTTTCCACTGCCACTAACACCGCTGATACCAACCAAGCGCCGTAATGGAATGGATACATCTAGATTATTAAGATTGTTTTCATTAGCACCAACAATTGTCAGCGTTTCTTTATCAAATTGATCTCGTTGCTCGCCACTTCTCAAGTTAGTCATCGGGTGGCGTAAGGGCTTAGCCATAAATCGGCCCGTCACTGAGTCTTTATTTTTCTTTAACTGTGCCAAACTGCCATGAGCGACCACTTCCCCGCCATGAATACCCGCCCGAGGCCCCATATCAATTATATAGTCAGCTTCTCGTATCGTATCTTCATCGTGCTCTACAACTAAGACTGTATTTCCTTTGGTTTGCAACTCACGAAGCGTTTCGATTAACTGGCGATTATCTCGCGTATGCAAACCTATGGTCGGTTCATCTAAAATGTAACAAACACCTTGCAGATTGGAACCCAACTGCGAGGCCAATCTAATCCGTTGCGCCTCCCCTCCACTTAAGGTCGGGGCAGATCGATCAAGAGTAAGATACGTTAACCCTACCTTCTGCAAGAAGTGCAGCCGCCCTTCTAGCTCCCCTAACAAGTCTTGAGCAATCGCTTCCTCTCTACCGTTTAGTGTTAGTTTCCCCAACCAATCGGTGGCACTATCAATGGACAAACCGGCCAGATCGGCAATGGATTCATTTCTAAATCGCACTGCCAACGCGGTTTCATTTAACCGCTGGCCATCACAATGCCCGCAGACAACTTCTTTTTCTTTCGCATCCAAGATGTCGTCAGCATTTTTAGATTCTAACCAATTATCTTCCTCCCCACTTTGCTCTTCATCAAAACCTGCAATTGTATGGCCAGTGCCAAAACATTCTGTGCACCAACCGTGTTTTGAGTTGTAGGAAAATAACCGAGGGTCCAGCTCATCAAAACCACAACCACATGAAGGGCATGAGCGGGTTGTTGAAAACAAGGCTTCTACTAATTTCTTTTTACCACCTTGAATTCGCTTTTTCCCTGAAACCTCTGGAGAGGCATCTGGTGAGACAATTACAATACCGTTACCAATATCCAACGTTTGCTTGAGTACTGTCTCTACCTGTTTTTCATTACGAACCGTAATATCCAATGTCGCAATGGGTAATTCGATGTCATGTTCTTTATATCGATCCAACACAGGCCATTCTGCAGTGGGAAGGTACTTTCCATCAACTCTTAATGTTGAGTAATTTCTATCACTAGACCACTTTGCCAGTTCCTTATAGATACCTTTCCTAGCCACGACCATAGGCGCCAACAACGTGACTGTTTTACCCTGATAATCCGTTAGAATGCGAGACAGTATCGATTCAGCACTTTGAGGCTCAATTGCTACATCACACGTTGGGCAATATTGTGTTCCCAACTTTACATAGAGTAACCGCAAATAATGGTAAATTTCCGTCATCGTCGCAACCGTACTTTTTCGACCGCCACGACTGGTACGTTGTTCTATGGCAACCGTGGGAGGTATACCATGAATGGCATCAACATCCGGTCGAGACGCTGGCTGGACAAATTGGCGAGCATACGCATTTAGGGACTCCAAGTACCGCCTTTGCCCTTCACCAAAAATGATATCAAAAGCGACCGTACTTTTTCCACTACCACTGACACCAGAGATAACCGTAAATTTATCTCTCGGTATTGTTATATCGATATTTTTTAGATTATGTTCTCTAGCATGGTGAACTTGAATTACTCTATCAGCGGCTTTCTGTTTTGACTTTTTAGACGGGTTTACTCTTGAATTAGATGCTACCGGTTGAGACGCTAACGCTTTCGCCTCGCCCTTTAATAAACAGTCCCTTAACGCCTTGGCGGTATGGGATTTTTTATTCAATGCAACATCAAGAGGTTTCCCCTCTACAACTAATTCACCGCCGGCATTGCCACCTTCTGGACCAATATCAATCAACCAATCCGCAGCTTGCATGACATCTACGTTATGCTCAATCACTAACAAAGAATGTCCCGCAACAATTAGCTGTTGGAACGCCAACATTAATGTCGCTATATCATCAAAATGTAATCCTGTGGTTGGCTCATCAAACAGGAACAATATACCTTGCTCCTTTACATCTTGTTTTTTGGTTGTTTTTTTAGTTGTTTTATTGACCGAGGATTTCTTACGACGTCGCCCCGAAGTTTCAACGAGGTGCCCGGCCAGCTTTAATCGCTGAGCTTCACCCCCACTTAGCGTTGGTACTGCCTGTCCCAGCTGAACATAACCCAAACCTACATCCACTAGTGGTTGTAGGCATCGAAGTACATCGGCAGAAGCAGCAAAAAATGCGAGTGCCTCATCAACCGTAAGTGATAAAATTTCAGCAATCGATTTCGCCTGCACTTCGCTAGAGACATCTCCCAGAACCTTGATCTGTAAAATTTCTTCTCGATATCGCGTACCATTACAATCAGAACATCGAAGATAAACATCACTTAGAAATTGCATCTCAACATGCTCGAATCCATTACCTGAACACGTAGGGCAGCGCCCTTTTCCTGAGTTAAAGCTAAACGTTCCAACCGTATAACCTCGAGATATCGCCTCTGGATGTGCAACAAATAGTTTTCGAATCGCATCAAATGCACCCACATACGTTGCCGGTATTGACCGTGTTGTTTTTCCAATGGGGCTTTGGTCAACAAGTACAACATCATCTATAAGCTCATGGCCAAGTAACGCTTCGTGAGACCCGGCAGCTTGTCCTCCTTTTCCCTTATGCTTACATAATCCAGCATAGAGAATATCACGCATCAAGGTTGACTTACCTGATCCACTTACACCCGTGAGACAAACCAATTGGTTTAGTGGAATATTAACGGAAACATTCTTCAGATTATGTTCATTCGCACCTTCAATACGAATGCTTCTAATCCCCTTTTCAGCCGTTAGCTCTTTTTTAGCGTCAAAAACACGCTTAGTCCCATTAAGGTACTGCGCTGTTAACGAACTTTTTTTCTTCAGCAATTGTGCGGGGGTTCCATAGAAGCAAATTTCACCACCCTGCTTACCGGGGCCCGGCCCAATGTCCAAAATCCGATCTGCTGCCAATATCACTTGAGGGTCATGCTCTACAACCAATAGCGTATTACCTGCATCACGAAGCCTGTGTAATACTGTCACCAATTGATCAATATCTCTTGGATGAAGCCCTATGCTTGGCTCGTCCAATACAAACAAGGTATTCACGAGCGACGTACCCAGCGCAGTGGTGAGGTTAATCCGCTGGACTTCCCCTCCACTCAGGGTTCTTGACTGTCGATCTAGTGTCAAATATCCAAGCCCCACTTCAAGTAAGTAACCTAAGCGTGACCGAATCTCCGTCATAAGCAATTGAGCGGCATCATCCAGCGAACCGGGTAACCTTAAGTCTGTAAAAAACGCTAAACACTGCTTTAACGGCAACTGCATAATGTCAGCAATGGTTAACCCAGGTACTTTCTCAAACTCCGCCGCTTCCAATGTACAACCCGGAGGAACAAACAGGCTTGCCCCATTCAACCCCTTCGTTGCATCACTAGCACTCCCAAGTCGCCACCAAAATGCTTCTGTTTTTAACCTCGCTCCATTACAGCTGCCGCACGAGGTATACGATCGGTACTTGGACAAAAGAACCCGAATATGCATTTTGTAGGATTTTCTCTCCATCCAGTCAAAGAACCCTTGTACGCCAAACCAAAGCCCCTCATCCCAACTCCCGTCACCTTGAATGACCCACTGCTGGTGTTTTTTACTTAACTGTTTCCAGGGTTTATCGAGAGGTATTTTTTTCCGTTTAGCTTGTCGCATCAATTCATTTTGAATGTCTTCATTACTTGGGGTTTGAAACGGTTTTATCGCACCTTCACGCAAAGACAAACGTTCATCTGGAATCACCAGCCCATAATCAACACCAATAATACGACCAAAACCTTTGCAGCTTTCACAGGCACCAATAGGCGAGTTAAAAGAAAATAACCCAGGAGATGGTTCACTATGGTCAATATCACAGGTTGCACAATGATGATGAGTGGAAAAACGTAACGCCTCACCAGCCTCACGATCAGCATCAAGGGGGTACACCAAAACACGTCCACTACCATGGTGCAATGCAGCCTCTATTGACTCCCTAAGTCGGCTTTCATTCTCTTTCGTTAGCTTTAACCGGTCCTGTACCACCTCCACTTGTTGCTTTGAACGGCGATGAACCCTGATATAGCCTTGGTTGTTTAGCAGTTGTAGCACTTCTTCATCACTAAAGTTATGCGGCACTGCAATTGGTAGGCATACCATTAACGGGGTTTTAAGGGGTACGTTCTGATAAAGCGATTCAACAATGCTATGAGCACTATCACAGCGCACCTCCTGACCACAACTATGACAGTAAAGCTCCGATAGCCGTGCAAACAACAACTTCAAATAGTCATTCAACTCAGTCATTGTACCAACTGTAGATCTTGACGTTCTCACTGGGTTACTTTGATCAATAGCTATAGCAGGCGGAATCCCTTGTATGCTATCAACAGCAGGCTTATCCATTCTATCCAAGAACTGGCGGGCATAAGCAGAAAACGTCTCAACATATCGGCGCTGGCCTTCCGCATAGATGGTATCAAACGCGAGAGTAGACTTACCTGAGCCACTCACTCCGGTAACAACAATTAACTCATTGGTTGGTAGTTCCAAATCCAGGTTTTTTAAGTTGTTTTGGCGTGCGCCTTTGATAATGATCGAATCTTTGCTCATGTATGCTCAGCTTGTTCATTTTTGAAGGTGAATTGTAAGAAGCTCACTATCGTAAATTGAAACCCACAGAGTATCACTCTCTTTTTATGGTAAACCTGAATAGTTACACTTGAGGCACCGCCCTGCACTCGAAAAAGCATGACACTAGATAAGTCTCCACTCCGGGTAATTTAAACCCATGAATGTCGTACACCAATAGGTTTTTTGTACATTGTGGTATTTCTGTCATTAACCGACATACAGCAATATTGGGAGTTCTTCTGGTTGTATTGTAAGGCTTTATTTTTACCTCTCTAATGCCATCACCCCCAATTATAAATATTAGTTATAGAGCCCTCAAAACTGTAGCAAAAACAATCTAGAAAGATGCGTCTACAGCCAGCCTCCTGGTTGATTTATGTGCAATACCGACATATAAATTACACCATACCGATGAAATACCTCATCGGGCATCTGACGATGTTCTCGGGACTACTCACGTACTTCTGTCAACATCGGACGTAGCTCAATCAGCTATCAATGCAAAATTGGACGGTGCCACACGCATGACTCACTCAAAGAAAAATTGTACTTTTCATCCTTCTCGTAAAAAAACGCCAACGATGCGATTTAACCATCAAGCCGTATCACGTGCAGCGTTCCTTTCCCTTATATTATTGTTGTTAGGTGCTTGTGGTGGCGGAGGTGGAAGTAGCTCCTCAGGTTCTACTACGCCCGACGCCATCAGTGATGATTCTACTGCGAACGACTCCGTCGATGTTGCTGAAACCGCAGAGCCCCAAATGAAAGGTAACGTATCAAATGGTCTTGCGTTTCCAGAAGCGAGTGTTGATTTAGTATGGTCTGGTGGTATTGCTGAAGATGTGGCTACTACCGATGAGTTTGGTAACTACAATTTTTCTGTACCACAATTTATTGGCTTCCCCATGGTTTTCCGTGTGGACAAAGGTGATGGCACCTACCTAGAAACGGTTGTAACCGGTAACGAAGACGAATACGTCAACCTTAACCCTATTACTACCATCGCAACACAGTTAGTCGTGGGTGAGATTGATAGCTCTGATTTAACCGCCGCACAGGACTTCACCGGTGTAACAGAAGAAATATTCGAACAAACCGGGGATACTGTTACAGGAGCAATATTTGGTGAAGGTGTCACATTTGACACTTTCCACACTGAAGCTTTTCACGCCAAAACCGAAGGTGACGCAACGTCAGGCGGCTTGGCCGACACCTTGATTGATGTAGTTAGCGGCTTAGATCCAACTAAATCTGTTGAGGATATTCTTGCCAGTGCACTCGATCCTAATGATCCCAGCTTTGCAGGTGAATTACTCGGCGAGCCTAGTTTCCAGACACGTTTGGCTGGCGAGTTAATTGGCCAAGGTCATAGTGCTGAAGAAGCACTTGAAATACTGGGCGAAGGAACGGAGGGGGATTCTCCGGCTAGCGCTTTCGTAGAAACCGCAGGTGGCTTTCTTACGTCTTTTGAAGCATTACGGGAAGACGCAGAAGCAAATGGTGTTGACCCCTCCATTATAGAAAGGCTCATCCAATCATCTGCAAAAATAACATCTGACATGGTTGATGGCGGCGATTTTGATGGCAATGAAGACCTTGCTGCGCTGGTTGCCAATGTGTGTGAAACAGCGGGCCCTGCCCTAGTGGACGTTGCTCGTGACCCCGAAAATGCCGATTTGGTTGACGGCGGAGAGTTTGCTCACATGATGGATGCAATGGCTGAAGAAGTCGGCAACATGATGGAAGAAGTCGGCGGTGATTTAACGCGCGTACTAACTCCCGGCGAACAGGCCGTTATGCAAGCTCAAATGGAAGGTTTTGCTGAAGTAATGGCTGGCCCAATGGCTGACGGTATGCGAAATCCTGCCATGGACGACATGAGTCCTGAAGAAATTGCTGTGATCATGGAAACCATGGGACATCACCTTGGCGACACCGTTGGTGGCTATATCAACGAATTAGGCGAAGGTACTATTCCTCCTGAAGTATTCAACTCAGCAGACAACATGGGCGGTCCTATGTTTGACGCCATGATGACTATGATGGGTGACGAACAAGTTGAAGGCATGGATGTAGCGCATTTACAAGAGATGGCAGGCGCCATTGGTGATGTCTCTGCTGAGCAGCTTGGTCAATTTGACCTCTCTCAAGCGAATGTCGACTTGGGTGACGTTGAGTATTTACTGCATAACCTAGCAGGCATGGTCACCGATATGGGAGCCAACCCAAACGTCATTCCTGATGGTATGGGTAGTGAAGCCGGCGCGCACGTCTTGGGAGCCACCCTCGACCAGGCACTTGCGACATTGATGGATTTGGAAGCTCAAGGAAAATTTGATCTTCGTGGCAGTGAAATCCCAGAAGGTGCGATGTATGCCGCAGACAACATTGCGGAAATGATGGGGCCTGCATTGGCTAACTCCGTGGCTGACGCCTCAAACCGCGCCGGTCAAGATTTGGAAATGTTATTAAGCGGTGCCGCCGCAGGTACGATGGAAGAATTCCTGGGCTTTGCCCCCGACTTAACCACCGAGTTTGACCACGAACAGTACGAAGAAGAAATGAATCGTTACGCGGTTGAATCAGCGATTGCCTTAGAGCAGAGCTTTCAACAAATCGAAGCTTCCGGTATTGACCTTGGCGACATCACCCAAAAGTTCAGCGACATCGGTCTTGACCCTGCAGCGATTGGTTTGGTTGCCACGCAAATGGCACAAGCTTTTGGTGCTGAAGGTGATCAAATGCCTTCAGAAGGTATGATGGACGCAGCACATATATTTGCCGAGATGGCCGCACAGAGCGCCAACAACGCGTTGGAAATGGGCGGTAGCCTGGAAGATGCGCGTAACATGGTTTCTATGACTACCACGACCTTAATGGACGTGGGTGAGCACGGTGGCTTTTACGATATTCGTGAAAGTGCTTACGCCTTACAAGAAGGTATGGATTTTGCGGTTGATGGTGGCCAGTACAGCGTGGAAGACATGTACGCGTTTACCCAAGATATGGGAACCGTAATTTCAGCATCTGTTGAACAGCATTTCGGACCTGTTGATGAGTTTGGCAACCCCCTACCTCCGGGTGACTGCATGGATTGCGAGCACGAAGGTATGTACCCAGAAGATCAGCACGTCAATTTTGATGACATGATCAAATTTTTCCACGAAGGTGAGCACCAAGACGGTGGCGAGCTCTTTTCAATGGAAGATATGGCCGGTCAAACCGACATCGAAGACTATGCAAAATTCGATGAAATTCGAGCAGAGCTTGAACGTGTTGCCATGGAGCAAGCCGCTCAAGGCGAGCAAATGTTCAATGAGTTTGACGAACTTGCAGTTGCTGCATTAGCGAATGGTAGTCCTGATGGAGATTTCCATGACATTTACAATACGTTCAACCCAGAGCAAGAACACTTAGACCTCCCAGAAGGTGTTAGCTTTGAAGACTTCAAAGATGATTTCTACAATGGTGGCCCTTCTCCGGAAGAATGTGCAGCTAACCCTGAAATGTGTGGAGCATTCCCTGGTGACGGTTTTGTAGATGATGGCACTTACTTTGACGATGGACAACACTATCCTGGTGATGAGTTTGTAGATGACGGTACCTACTTTGACGATGGATCTATTCCTCCAGCCTGTGAATTGGATCCTGCATCATGTGGTGGCTTATACCCTGAAGATGGCTTCGTAGATGACGGTACTTACTTTGATGATGGGCAACACTACCCTGGTGATGGCTTCGTTGATGACGGTACCTACTTTGACGATGGCACTATCTCTCCAGAATGTGAGGCAAACCCAGCATCGTGTGTAGCCATAAACCCTGAAGACGGCTTCGTAGATGACGGTACTTACTTTGATGATGGAACTATCCCACCAGAATGTGAGGCAGACCCAGCATCGTGTGCAACCATAAACCCTGTAGATGGTACTCACCCTGATGGCTTTGTAGACGACGGGACTTACTTCGACGATGGTACTCATCCTGATGGTTTCGTAGATGATGGGACTTACTTCGACGATGGTACTCACCCTGATGGCTTTGTAGATGACGGTGTTTACTTCGACGATGGTACTTACCCTGATGGTTTCGTAGATGATGGGACTTACTTCGACGATGGTACTCATCCTGATGGCTTTGTAGATGACGGGACTTACTTTGACGATGGAACCCACCCTGATGGCTTTGTAGATGACGGTGTTTACTTCGACGATGGAACCCACCCTGATGGCTTCGTAGATGATGGGACTTACTTTGACGATGGAACTCAACCTGATGGCTTCGTAGATGACGGTGTTTACTTTGACGATGGCGGGGCAGCTGGCTTCGTAGATGACGGGACTTACTTTGACGATGGCGGTGCTGCTGGCTTCGTAGATGACGGGACTTACTTTGACGATGGCGGTGCTGCTGGCTTTGTAGATGACGGGACTTACTTTGACGATGGTAACAACTATGTGCCACCAGCTGATGACGGTTTCGTAGACGACGGTGTTTACTTTGACGATAGCAACAACTACGTGCCACCAGCTGATGACGGTTTCGTAGACGATGGTACTTACTTTGACGATGGCAACAACTATGTGCCACCAGCTGATGATGGCGGCGCAGGGTTCCAGGAGCCTATCGTTTAAGTACTCTTAAAAGTAATCTGTTACACCTCAATAAGGGCTACACATTAAGGAATCACTTACCTACTTAATGTGTAACCCTTTCTTTTTAATTCAATTCAATTCAAACAAATTAATATTTTTACAAACACAATCAGCAATGTCGTCTTATGCAGCCTGTTTTGATTAAAAATCCGACAAAACAGAGTTGCTACTGAGGGGGAGTGAAAAGCCGAAAAAAAATGACTATACTGGGTTCCACATTTGACTATACACGTCTTTGAGGATGCCAATGACAATCGCATTTTTTTCCCGAAAACCCGTTAAATACTCTTTTTTGGTAGTCCTACTTTTCACTCTGTTTTTGTTAGCCTCCCTCATAAGTTTTAGTAAAGATTTCGCAACAGTGCAGGTAGAAAATCAAGATATCAAGATCACGCAGCTTTCGATAGATTTCGCGAATATCTACATTATCGAAAGAGACGATAAAACACTAATGATTGACTCAGGAAACCCAGGTCATGAAGATCGTGTCGAGGCACTTCTGAGCGAGCAAGGAATCAAGCCAAGCGAGATAGACTATCTCATCCTAACTCACGGTCATCTAGACCACTCAGGGACAGCAAGCTACTTTAATCAGCAGTATGGGATAAAAACCATTGGGCACATAGGAGATAACGACTCCTTCTCATTGGGAAAGCGTGACGATACCTGTCCTACAAGCTCAATGGCTGGTTTAATGAAATCATTAAAGTCACAGGTGAAAATCACACCTTTCACCGTAGATAAGCTAATCGACACGGAGTTAGATTTATCGGAGATTGGTATGCGTGGCAAAATCATTCCCTGGCCTGGACATACAAAGGGGTCGGTAATTGTTCAGTTTGATAGCTATGTATTTGTTGGTGACTTAATCGCTGGCGAAATATTTAACCCAACCAAGCCGATGACACATTTTTTTATGTGTGACCTTGAAGATAATAAAGAGAAAATTAACACCTTACTCCAACGCCCAAATGTCGACACCTGGTTCCTTGGACACTTTGGCCCCTTAACCCCTAAAGACATCACAAGGTTTATGAAAAAATGAGTACTCAAGACGTATACGCCCTTTCTGAACGAGCAACAGCCGCTCAAGCAAAAATACAACAGGATTTTAAGGATATTGATCCGGTAATAGGCGTCAGGAGTAATTTACGCGCATCTGGATTCCCCGCTGATGCAATGACCATTGATAGCCTATCAACCGGTAAACGTATTACTTTTATCGTACACGACGAACAGCCTGGAAACGTTGCATACCAGTTCGGATATAAAGACAAAGACCCGAGCGCGGATTTCACCAACGTTCCGTTTAATGAGGTGACAACTGACGAAATTTATCGCTGGATAAAAGAGCATCTATCATGAACACAAAACAACGTATCTATCTAACCCTTGCTATCATAGGGTTAGTATCAACCTGGTACCATAATATTAGCTTCATGATAATGCCCGAAAATGGCGCTAGTGCAATTGCGTTTATTAAAGCCTGCATGGCAAATCATGCGTCTTTATCTGTCAGTTGGGATATCGTAATTGCTGCTATCACCGGTTTTATCTGGATGCATCATGAAGCAAAACGTCTCGACATCTCTCGAGTATGGTTTTTTTACGTCACAGGAACATTCATCGCCTTTGCTTTTGCATTCCCTTTATTCCTTGCTATCAGAGAACAAAAACTTAAAACCCTGGACGTATAGGTGGATTATTTAGCTACGTAATATTATAAAGGTGTATCTTCCGCTAATTTATAACGCCCTACCCGATCACCTTTGAACGTACCAAAATATAAATACCCACCTTTTTCAACCGCAGACGAAATACCTTGTATCACTTTTCCACCCACATCATGCAAGCTGCTCTCAATTGGCCCTGTTTCTTTTACTTTTAAAACAAGACCATAGGGTATCGGTCCTGGCGTTAGAAATTCTGGAAGTTTTGCTAAAGCATCTTTTAACCAAGGTGTTTCATGGGTTTTATCCATCACGGGATTTCGAAGAGTAATCAGTGACAACCAGAAATGATTATTATGGTTGGATATGCCTGCGGGAAACCCAGGTAAATTACCCATAAACCGAGCCGATGTACCTGCCTTATCTCCTTTAAGCCAGTACCTCATTATCCCATAACGCCAGGTTTCAGTAACCAGCAAATAGCGCTCATCCGTTGACAAAGCAACGCCATTAGCAAAATACAACCCGTCCATTAAAACACTGGTGATTCGAGTGACAGGATCATACATCAACAATCGACCATAAGGTTTAGTCTCCAAAAGGTCATGTAAATAATCACCACGCTCCCACTTGCTTGAAGCCTCAGTAAAATAGATTTTTCCGTCATCAGCGATATCAAGATCATTTGCAAAGTTAATCACTTTGCCTTCGACACGATCAGTTAATACAGAAATTTCACCTGCTTTATTGATTGATAACAATCCACGATATCCATCACAAACAATCAGGTCATTATTGTGATCAAACATCATACCCAAAGGTCTTCCGCCAGTATTAACCCAAGGAGTTATATTTCCATCAAGAGTCGAGCTGCCATCAAATGAGACCTTCACGATATCGCCATTTTCTAAACCTGTATACATCGTTCCATTTTGATCAACAACTACATCTTCCGGGGCATCAAGGGCACCCACGCCAAACACTTCGGTTTCACGAAGTGCTGAATTCCCTTCTAATACGCCCTTTAGAGCAGGTATACGAGACGGCTTCCAAGCAACTGATTCAATGGGTGAAGGGTAAAATACAAAGAGACAAACAGACAATAGCTCAATTATCAATATCGTAATGGTATGTTTTTTCATCAATTTTCCGAGTTATGCCTGTTTCTATAAAGCCGATTTACACAAATATAGTTGAATGCTATACATCCAACACTCAAGGGTAAAGAAAAGATATCATTAAAGCAGGTATCAAGGGACTTGCAGGAACAAGTAAAATGCCCATTTTACCCTGTTTTACATTCCGCTCCTTGTGGTTAGATAAATAACACGTGTTATTAATTGCGCATGACACTAACTACAGAGAGTAAAATACAATGACTAATTCACCAATAAACATCAGATCTGGAGCAATCCAACCGATAATCAATCGAAACCGCTGTGAAGGCAAAGGTGATTGTGCAACGGTATGCCCCTATGACGTTTTTACCATTGGTACGTTACCGCCTGAAGATAGAAAAGGCTTAAATATCATCGGAAAAGTAAAGGGTCTCGTCCATGGATGGCAACAGGCGCTGGTAACAAATATGGATGCCTGCCACGGATGTGGAATATGTGTGACTCAATGCCCCGAAGACGCAATCACCCTCACAAGAATAAAGTGAGGGTGATTGGTGTAACACATGCTGGGTTATAGCCTCAATCAGTCTTCAACAACCGTTGAATCAGACACCTCAACAGCTAAACCATCACTTGCAAACAATAGTACCGTTTCTGAAAGCATTTCGATAAATACATCAGCGCTACTAAACCTATCAATAATTCTACCACCGGCTTGTTGTAAGCCCGCTGTAACTGGCGTACCGTGAGACCCCTTTGTAAACCGAGTAATGGCAACAACCTGCTTGCCATTTACAATAGTTTCGCTTGTCTTTATCGCACCAAGCTCTGCCGCCAACGGTTCCGTTCCTGTCAATGGAGCAGGCAACCCATTAATCACAAATCCATTGCCAAGCACTGTCGCGTAAGGGCCTATATTGGTAACAGGCCATGCATTTATATCCGCATCGTTACCAACCGTTTGGTCTGACTCAACCTGTGCCATAACTTGTTGCAAAGGGTTATCTAAGTCAGGAACCATGTCATCATCCCCACCTATTATCTCGGTTAATAACAATCCCATATTCGCGTTGCGTCTCAAAATCGCCCCGTAGTTCATTGCATCGGCAGAATCGGTAACACCTTGGAACACTGACATATACGTTTCAAATGCAGACGTACCCTGTGTTAACCCCACAGAAGCAAGCACAGGTATAACCACATCAGCACCAAAACCTACATCAGGGGAATTTTCCAATAACTTAGCCACACCACCGCCGACATTAAGTAACGCTGCGGCTTTTATAGCAGGCATCGCCGTTTCTGCATTGTTGACTTGTAGCTCACTATTCACTGCTAAAAAAGGTGTGCCATTAATACCACCTAATGAATGAGCGACAAAATACACTCGATTCGTATCTAAATCTGGAACTTTCCCGTCACCATCAATATCCATTGTGCCCAACGACGCCGATAGATTCATTAAATCCACTGTTGTCTGTCGCAAATTATCTCGTGACGTCGCAAAACGAAACAGGCTGGTAAACAAACTACCAGAACTACCGGTATCAGCGACGTAATCCATAGGAATCGGCATTCCAACATCATTTGCAGTGAAATTGAAATGGCGCTCCATTAGGTCTCTCGATGGAATGTTATCACCCATGTTAGGCTCAACTGGGAAGTCTGGGTCATTAACACTACGCATCATAAAGCTACCGTCGGTGTCAATACCGTGTAAAGCTTGGTCAATCGCAACGGTTGCAAAACATGGGGCTCCCGTTGGCGTGGACAATGTCGGATCACGACTATCCACACAGCTAAAAGCGAATGCATCTCCCATAGGCAGCACCATACTTCTAGAGGTAGTAATACCATGCTGATAAATGATAACCGGCCACCCTGCTTCCGGTTTTGATTGCCCTGATACTGAAAGTACCGTCTCATTTGGATACACTGCAACAATAGGTACCGTTAGCTCGGCTTGCTCCTCTGGAAAAGGAAAGCGATAAGTGATCATCTCAGAAGCAGGTGCCTGCAGGTTCTCCTGAAGCTCCGAGTCTGCCACCCAAGCCCCTAAAGCGATAGGATTAGGGTTTACTACACCGCCTACATTAACAGGTACCTGTAGATAATACGGTAAATTTATCTGTCCTTGAGCCACGTATGCTGGTGCAGGAAAAAAAGGATTTAACGGCAGGCTACAACCTGATGCAGCGGTTCCCAAACAATCCTTACGATAAAACACGCTTGATTGAGCTGAAGGTATTGGCAAATCATCCTTTAATGCATCAACTATTAATAATGATTGAGCTTTTATGGTGTTTTCTGAATGATTTTTTATTATAACAGCTGCATCTGCAACTGCTTGTTGTAAAAGGTACACAACGCCAGGCTCTCGAATATAATCCATAAACTCATCATCACCAGCAGCGATACGCGCAGCCAATGTCGCTCGGTAATACGGATTATTAGCTCCATTGTGATCACATTCTGTCGACACCAGTGATTCACATGTCAGCATTTTATGCAGTAACACATTTACCAAAACATCCTCATCAGAATGATTAACGTCTTCACTTATGTTCGCATCATTAAAAACTCCACTTAAGGTATAGCTCCCTGCTACTAACTTCTTTATTGCATTTTGCTTTGCTTTAACCGTTAGTTGTTTTTCAAAATACAGCGAAGGTGATGCGATACTTTCCAAAACAGAGCTCGTACCACCTGTTGTAAAGCTATAGGCCAGCGCAATGTCTTCGGGGAGGTCAGAATGCTGTGAATTGCCTTCAAAGGATGCGTTTCTGAATGAAAAATATTGCCGAGCCAAACGTTCCCATTCAGTCACAACAGGTCTAACCTGCACGCTAATGGAATCATCATCTAACGCAAACGAATCACCACTTAGTAATGCATAATTTGGTGACTCTCCGATCGCTTCGCCATCTTTATCAACCACTGACTTAGTCACAACCAATAAATATTTAGTTTCCGCCATTAATGGCGTTAAGGGAGATAAACGTAACACGTTATCTTGCTCTCCATTAAGGCTTATAACATCCACTCTTATCTGGTGTTTTGCAACCAATGCTGTAAGCACTTCGTTGTCGCCATTTCTCAGTGCTTCTTCATATTGCAACTGATCCAAAAAACCAGGCTGTTCAATAATTGACTTGTCTCCGTCATCAAAAAACGATGTAGGCGCGACACTATCTCCACCAGGAAAAACCAAAGGCAATAAAAACACGTTTTGTTCAGGATTTGGTATAACTGCACCATCCACTACTATAAACCCATCGGCAGATAGCGTTTGATTGCTATCCAAACTGCCACTGAAAGGAATATCGATTTGAGCGATAACCGATGCGCCATCCATATGATCTAATCCAGTAATAACAGGATTAGTTGGATCAGTTCCCGCATACAACGTCCCATCACCGGTCTGCTCACCGGCAAACATAAGATCATTTGGCACTGGAACAACATTAGACTCCACATCAAATAGCGGATACACCTTTGAACCGTAACAGCCTGACAACCCAAAGATTAACATCGTAAAAATGGGTACACGTAAATACTTCGACATACATTTTCCTCTTAAGCTAACCGACCTGACCTAAACAATTTAGATAAAGACATCTGCAACAAAAGGAATGTCCGGATTATTTGGGGTAAGTGTTATAAATGAACAGAATAGGGCCTTGCCCAACTATGACCAACAAGTCTAAGCAGCTAGCGTTATTCCCCTATACTTTAATTTTCAACACCTCGCGAGCTAAACATCCTATAAAGGATACGTTTATTGTGTGCATTTTCAATAAGTTACACAAAATACAAACATACTCATTCACAGAATAAATACCGAACATATCAATTATTTATTTAATTTATTTGGCTTGCTTGGATAGACTAGCTCTCGAAGTCAAACGCCACCCTCTGATTCTTTATCAATAGGGGGCGATTTCCACCACACACGTTTAAGGAATCACTTAACATGTCATATTCATCAGACATAGATGCTGTTGCTAGCCTTGTAGAATCACAGGGAAGTTCATGGGCTGCTATCAACCCTGAATCAGTTGCTCGTATGCGCGCGCAAAACAAATTCAAGACGGGTCTTGATATAGCACAATATACTGCTGATATCATGAACGCTGACATGACTGCATTCGATGCAGACAAGACTAAGTACACTCAGTCTCTAGGTTGCTGGCACGGTTTTATCGGCCAACAAAAAATGATCTCCATTAAGAAACACTTCAATGGGCAAACTGACCGTCGTTACTTGTATCTTTCAGGTTGGATGGTAGCTGCACTACGTTCTGATTTTGGACCGCTTCCAGATCAGTCTATGCACGAGAAAACAACTGTTGCGTCCTTGGTTGAAGAGCTATACACATTCCTACGTCAAGCTGATGCACGTGAACTAGGCGGCCTTTTTCGTGCACTAGACGCTGCCAATGAAGCTGGCGATTCTGCTAAAGCAGCTGAAATCCAAGACCAAGTTGATAACCACGTGACTCACGTTGTGCCAATTATTGCTGACATCGATGCGGGTTTCGGTAACGCTGAAGCCACTTACATCATGGCTAAGCAAATGATCGAAGCGGGTGCTTGTGCACTACAGATCGAAAACCAAGTTGCTGATGAAAAGCAATGTGGTCACCAAGACGGGAAGGTTACGGTTCCTCACGCTGACTTCCACTCTAAGATTCGTGCATTGCGTCATGCTTTCTTGGAACTTGGTATCGACAACGGTATTATCGTTTCACGTACTGATTCTGAAGGTGCTGGCCTTACTAAAGAAATCGCTGTTGTTAAAGAGCCTGGCGATCAAGGTGATCAATACAATTCTTACTTAGACGTTGAAGAAATTAACGTCGCTGACATGGCTGAAGGCGATGTATGCTTCAACCGTGATGGCAAACTAGTTCGACCTAAGCGTTTACCTTCAGGCCTATACCAATTCCGTAAAGGTACTGGTGAAGAGCGCTGTGTATTTGACAGTATCGAAGCTCTAAAAGCAGGCGCTGACCTTCTTTGGATCGAAACTGCAACGCCAAACGTTCAAGACATCGCTGATATGATGAACGAAGTACGTAAAGAAGTTCCTGATGCGAAGCTAGTTTACAACAACTCGCCTTCTTTCAACTGGACGCTAAACTTCCGCCAACAAGCGTTTGACGCTATGGTTGAAGCTGGTGAAGACGTTTCTTCATACGATCGTGCTGCCCTAATGAGCGCTGAATACGATGAAACTGAATTGTCTGCACGTGCCGATGAGAAGATTCGTACATTCCAGTCAGATACTGCTCGTGAAGCGAACATCTTCCACCACTTGATCACTCTACCGACTTACCACACCGCGGCGCTGTCTACTGACAACTTGGCTAAAGAGTACTTTGGTGAAGCTGGTATGCTAGGCTACGTAGCTGGCGTACAGCGTAAAGAGATCCGTCAAGGTATCGCATGTGTTAAGCATCAGAACATGTCTGGTTCAGACATGGGCGATGATCACAAAGAATATTTTGCTGGTGAGAATGCTCTTAAAGCTGGTGGTGCAAACAACACATCTAACCAGTTCTCTTAATTTGAGACTGGCTAGTTAAGCTTTTTCATTTAAAGCTTTATGTGTTACGTCCTAGCAATTGCTCCTGCATTGCTAGGATACATGCCATCCGTGGCAATAAAAGGCGACTTTCTTCATTGGATGTCGCCTTTTGTTTAACTGATAAACCATAGGTGAATGATGATGAGTGATATTCCAAGCTATCTACAGGACGCTACAGATCTGTTAACAAAAGACGGCTTTGCAACGGGCGATGTTTGGTATCACGGAACGTCATCCTCCTTAGCAAGCTCCATTACGTCTAGCGGCCTAAAGCGCTCGGGCGACAAAGCGATGAAGCAAGCAGCCAAAAGCACCATGGCAACCATTGGCAATAAGTATACTGAATCCATCGAACCCGTATTTTTAACCCAGAGCAAAGAGCTTGCTTACTACTGGGCAGAACAAGCGGTTAGAGAGCGGAGTGTGCGATTTGAGGGTGAAGAAAGCCCAGTCATATTTGCAGTTGAATTACCCGACGAACTGAATGCGAAGGTTCGCCCTGATGTTGGTGCTGCTAGTTTATTGATGGTTAAAGAAGGTGAAGCGTACATGGCTCATGTCGCTAACATCTACCAAAATTGCGGTGCTGGTGTACCTGACATTGATTTGATGAAGGCCGATCGTTTAGAGTATTTGAATAAGCTTGGAATGGCCTATATCGACAAAGATATTGACGCTGAATTCGTTTCACTTGTTACGGATTAAGTAAACATTAGCGCCTTATTTGGTGATACCGCACGGGAAGTGCCCCACCCTAGTAGGTGAGGCCTTTTTGGTTTCTGTGTTATCTAAACAGCAATCCCTCCTTTTTCTCCTATACTAAGAATATCTTACGACCTTCTTCTGCCGGAACACCTCGCTAAGCGCTGTATAATAATGCATCACCCCAAGTTAGTAATTTTTCTTTTCCTATTATTCATGCCTTTTTACACCATCGCAAAAAGCGACATCTTACTGTCTCAGTGCAGCGATCACTGCGGGCTGCCGTTTCCGCTCCAAGTATATGAAGATATAGGAAGTACAGCACAATACGTCAATTTTCATGAAGACCTTTTATTTAAGGATGTATTTGACGAAAAACCAAACTTCGGTCCCTCAAACTCTGATTTTTGGATCCGTTTTTCGATCAACAATGATACCCCTGCCGACAAAGTGCTCTGGTTAGAGCTAAACCCCTACGTTATCGAAGCCACCCTCTTTTCATCCTCCACCATATCTAATAACGATACGGAAACAACAACCAATGAAATAGAGACCCAAGTAACTGGGGCACGCTACTCTCTTAGTGAGCGTGACATTAAACACGTCAAGCCAATATTGCGACTCGCCATCGAGCCAGGCCAAAAGAAAGATTATTACCTTCGTTTTAGATCCACTGTGTCGGTAATGAACTTCACCTTTTGGGATATAGAACGATTTGCAGAATCAGAAAGCACAAACCAATACCTCTTTGGTATGTGGTACGGCTTAATGCTTGTTATGGTTATCTACAATCTCTTTCTATTTATCTCTATAAAAGATAGAAGTTATTTATACTACTGCCTGTATTTAATTGGCATTGCCCTGAACCAAATGGGGATATCAGGTCACGCCCTTTACATTGCCCCCCCTCAAACTGCCGAACTATTTACAGAAACGTTCGGTATATTTTACGCGTTCTGGGCAGTTCAATTTGTAAAGTCTTTCCTGCGTACGCACGAAAACCCAAGTGCTAACTTATTACTAAACACACTCGCGGCAGCATTAATAATCCCACTGTACTTCCTTCTGGACGAAAATCACAAGCTCTGCATTGTATCGATGAATGTCATCGGAATAGCCATTATCCTGTCAGTTGCAACCATTGGTATGCAAGCGTTTATAAATGGCTTTAAACCCGCCCGTTTTTTTGTTCTAGCATGGAGCTTTCTATTAGTTGGTGTTTTAATATTTATTGTAAGAGGGCTCGGGTACATACCAAGCAACCTTATCACCGAAAACAGTGCCCGTATTGGTGCCGCTGTTGAGGTGATTTTGCTCTCAATAGCTCTGGCTGACCGAATCAATCAATTTAAACGTGAGCACCAAAGGGAAATTGAATTACGATTACTGACGCTAGAAAAAGTCGAACAATTGCATGAGGTATTTGGTAAATTTGTACCTCATCAGTTTATCGAGCTACTTCAAAAAGGTGATCTACTATCATTAAAACCTGGCGATCACATACAGCGAACCATGACTATTCTGTTTTCTGATATTCGAGCCTTCACCGAATTATCTGAGTCAATGACACCCACTGAAAACTTTAAATTCATTAATTCTTATCTAAGAAGAATGGAACCCCACATCCAACAAAACAATGGCTTTATCGATAAGTTCATTGGAGATGCAATTATGGCGCTGTTTGATGAGTCACCTGATGACGCGGTGAAAGCAGGCGTATCGATGATAAAATCCCTGGACACCTATAACGAACATAGAACCTCCTACGGCTACTGCCCATTAAGTATTGGCATCGGTATTAATACAGGAAAACTGATACTTGGCACTGTCGGAGATGATACCCGAATGGATAGCACAGTAATTAGTGATGCCGTCAATTTGGCATCACGAATAGAGGGGCTGTGTAAAACCTATGGTGTTTGTCTACTCATTAGTCACGAAACCTATGTATCGCTAATTAATCCCACGCATTTTAATTGCCGATTAATAGATATCGTTAAAACAAAAGGAAAACAACAAGAAACCATTATATATGAAGTAATTGATGCAGATACCAATGAATCCGCAGCGTTAAAAATCGCCTCTATTGAGAAATTCAACAGCGCCATCTCTCACTTCCAAGCAAAGGAATTTGAAAAAGCCTTAGTAATGTTTAACGATATAGTGGCACACCACCCTGAAGACAACCCCGCAACAGTCTACTCCGCTCGATGCGAAGAAGAAATTAGACATATTACTTAATCTTCATCTCCGCCGCCAAACATATCAAACAACGCATCCTTCTCCTCAATAGATATTTGCATCTCGTGATTAATATCTTCTGGCGCAACATGACACACCCGATTTCGTCCTTCGTTCTTGGCTTGATATAAGTACGCATCAACACGGCTAATTAATGACTCCGGACTATCGTTCTGTTTGTCGGTATAGATATCAACCCCAAAACTCGCCGTTGGATTAATAACGCCGCCCTCGACATGCACTTGAGAATTCTCTAGTGCATGTCTAATTCGTTCCGCAACAAAAGAAGCATCAATAAGCCCTGTATTTGGTAAAACAACAACAAATTCTTCTCCACCATATCGACAGGCCACATCAAGCTTACGCACCATCTGCTTAACAATCGAAGACGTTTTGATCAGCACTTTATTCCCAGATTCATGCCCCCATGTATCATTTACTTGCTTAAAATGATCCAGGTCGAACATTATCACGCCAGTAAAGCGACCGGTACGGCGAGTTCGTTCCATTTCTAAGGATAATGTTTCCAATAAATAACGCTGATTGTATAAACCCGTTAAATTGTCGGTCCGAATGAGCTCAGACAGCGTCGACACCTCGCCGGTCAAATTATTGAGTTCATCAATTATTTTACAGGATGTTTCACCTACGGGGCAGGTCAAAATTTTCTGTTCTGTCATATCATTCATGTGGTAAAAAGATTATCCCTTAATCAACAAGTAGTTACACAATCTTAACCTCCTAATACTAGTACACTTTTGTAAGACACGCCTAACAAAGCTCGATCTTGATAAAAGCGTCAGAAATGACCGTTTTAGCCCACTTGGTGTACATTCCGCCCCTTTTTTATCCGTGAAGTAACCCGTAGACTAGAGCAAAGAAACTAATCTCCCGCTAACATTAGAATCGAGGAACATTTCATGGCAACGATGGACTTACGTGTAGACGATGGCATTCACATACTTACCTTAACCAACGGTGACAATGACAACACTTTCACACTCGACGTACTAAAAGAATACCTTGCTGCTTTTGATGAGATTGAGAACTACAAAGGCAACACCGCACTCGTTGTTACCTGTGAGCATGAAAAAACCTGGTCAAATGGTATTAACCTTCCCTGGATGACGGCACTTCAGGGAGATGGATTTAAAGAATTCGTCGATACACTTGAAGAAGTATTTTATCGTTTAGCGCTACTTAATGTTCCAACAATTGGCTGTATTAATGGCAATTGCTACGCTGGCGGTGCAATACTTGCCACAGCATTTGATTTCCGTGTTATGAGAAAGGATCGCGGCAGATTCTGCTACCCTGAAGTGAACATTAAAATTCCTTTTACCGAACTGATGATTGATGTTATTGAACTGCTACCCAACAAACACGCCTTAAAACATATGGCACTAACGGGTATTGCAAAAACGGGACAAGAATGCATGGACGACAACATTGTTGACGCGTTGTTTCCGATGGAATCATTACAGGCTGGCGCCCTAGCTTATGCTAAAGAACTTGCTAAAAAAGACCGCCCAACGTACACAACAATAAAACGTTCTCTGCGTAAAAATATCGCGAAACACCGAGAATAGTTAACCATAAATCAGCGTAAAGAATCTACAAGAGGTAATCATTAATGAGTGATGTGTTAGAGCAATTAGTTCGCCTTTTATCCTTAGAAAAGATCGAAAACGACAAATTTCTCGGCCAATGCCAAGATTTAGGGTTTAAACAACTATTTGGAGGTCAATTATTAGCGCAATCATTAATGGCAGCTAGTCTGACGGCAGAAGGGTTTAACAGTCACTCATTACATGGGTATTTCCTCCAGCCTGGGGACACAGAAACACCTATTGAATTTCTTGTAGACCGCATTCGAGAAGGCAAAAGCTTTGCGACAAGAAGAGTTGTCGCACTGCAAAATAATATTGAAATATTTACTGCAAACGTTTCCTTTCATGTCGCCGAGGACGGTTACGAACATCAGTTAGAAATACCTGATGTTAAAGAGCCTGAAGAACTTCGCTCTGAACTGGAGATTAGACGTAAATTTGCCGATTTTATCCCAGAGAAATTACGCGCTAAATTCACGCAAGATACCCCCATCGAAATACGTCCCGTAAAACCTTTCAACTATATTAAACCCGAAAAACTCGCCCCTCGAAAGGACATGTGGTTTAAGGCTGTTGACGCATTACCTGACGAACAAATACTACACCGTTGCCTGCTGGCTTATTCGTCTGACTTTGGCCTTTTGGGGACATCCCTCAACCCCCATGCGGTCCATGGTATGATGCCAGGTATTCAGATCGCCAGCCTCGATCACGCACTTTGGTTTCATCATGATGTAAAAATGGATGATTGGTTGCTTTATTCAATGGATAGCCCCTCAGCATCTCACGGACTAGGGTTTAACAGAGGCAGTGTGTTTTCTAAAGATGGCAAGCTCATCGCATCCGTTGCGCAAGAAGCTCTAATACGCGATAAAAATACATTTAAACGAAAATCATAACCACAAACCTCATCAGAAACAGAAACAACCAATAAGCGCCAGAACATATTAAATAGTGTTTATTGGTTGTTTCAAACATCTCGCTTATCCGACAATAATAGCCTTCACCTCGAGATACTCATCTAGCCCGAAAGCCCCCCACTCTCGGCCATTCCCCGACATTTTATAACCACCAAATGGAGCCATAAAATTAGTTGATGCCCCATTAATGTGTACATTACCGGCTTTTAACTCTTTGGCAACATTGATCGCGCGATCCTTATCTGCAGAAGATACATACGCAGACAAGCCATAAACTGAATCATTCGCTATCGCTATCGCATCTTGCTCGGTGTCATAGCCAATAATACTTAACACTGGTCCAAACACTTCTTCCCTAGCGATTGTCATACAGTTATTGACATTGCCAAACACCGTTGGACGAACGAAGTATCCTTTATCTAACCCATCTGGCAACCCAACTCCACCGGTAACAAGTGTCGCCCCTTCATCAATCCCTTTTTGAATCAGGCTCTGTATCCGATTATATTGCACCTCACTCACCACAGGACCAGCAGAAACGCCTTCTTGATTGGCGGGACCAACAACACATTTCTCCGCAGCCTCTTTTGCTATCGCTAACACTGTGTCCATTTTTTTCTTCGGTACCAGCATACGTGTAGGTGCATTACAAGATTGCCCTGAATTGTGAAAGCATGCGTTCACCCCCTGTTTAACCATTTTTTCAAAGTCGACATCATCTAATAAAATGTTAGCCGATTTACCACCCAGTTCTTGAGTAACACGTTTCACTGAAGGTGCTGCTGCTTTTGCGACTTCGATGCCCGCTCGCGTAGAACCCGTAAAACTAATCAGGGCAATATCTGGGTGCTCCGACAATCTAGCACCAACCTCTTCGCCCAAACCATTGACCAAATTAAACACCCCTTTTGGAACCCCTGCCTCCGCCAATATTTCTGCAAACAGGTAAGCACTGAGCGGCGCAACTTCACTGGGCTTTAATACAACCGTGCAACCTGCAGCAATTGCCGGAGCCACTTTGCAGGCAATTTGATTAATAGGCCAATTCCAAGGAGTAATTAGTCCACATACTCCAATGGGTTCTTTTCTAAGAATATACCCTGGCTGATACTCTTCGAATGCCTTATTTTTTAATAAATCAATGGCCACCATAATATGCCCAAGACCTGCAGGAGCCTGAGCGCTAACCGCTAATTTTGTGGGCGCCCCCATCTCTAGCGAAATTGCATCAGCCATTTCACTTAGACGCGCCTGATACAACGTTGCGATACGATTCAGAAGGCTTAATCGCTGCCCCGTTGTGGTAGAGGAAAATTCAGGAAATGCCTCTCGTGCTGCATTTACGGCACGATCTACATCCGCCGCAGAGCCTAGTGACAACTCTGCGATAACATCTTCGTTGCTTGGATTAATAACATTAAACGTTTTATTTGCAAGGGGAGAAACCCACTCACCGTTAATAAAAAACTGATTGAGTTTCTTCATGGCTATGCCCTTAAGTATCGAATGTCACAGCAGTATAGGCTATTGCTCTTCAAATATGGCAGTAACTGAGCGTAGATATACTGTCATGTTCGGGGTAGTCGGCATTAACGCTATCGTAATCCATAATTGACCGTCAGAGTCGGTCCTTGTAGAAATAGGGCTAGCGGCTGTTGAAGCTGAGGCTTCCTGAAATACACCATCATCATCACAAGTATCATCTGTAGCGTCGGCAATAGTGATATCAGGAGACAATTGGCTCATATTAGTTTCAGAGTCACTAAGATTAAGAACTGATACAAAATCATCATTATTGGTATCAGCTTCGATTTCGATCTCAGGCTCTTCCAAACCCACGTAAGCCAACAATTCTATTTTCGGCATGTCACAATCGTTATCATTAACATCTCTTCGTGCTGCAACCGCATATACAACACTGAGAATGACATCGTAATCTGTATCATCCTCAAGGCCCGTTTGATTAGCCGTCCCGTACATTATCAACTTATTTGCTTCAACGTCCTCAGGGTCATCATGATCGGCACTTAAAAGCACGGCAGAATACCCTAGGTCAGGTACAGGTTGGTCAAGTTCAGTCCGAAATACATATTTTAGCTCATCATCCATTAGGTAATTTGCTTTACTAAAAGCCCAATCAGCTACACCACCAAGCGTATCGGTAAAATCCCAAAAACGACCATCCTTCACCTCAACGGTTAGCTCTTCTTTAACAAACATAGGGAAGCCAAAAACAAAACTACGGGTTTTCAATGTGTAAGTTGTCGTATCTGTAGGGGTTATCGTGATCGAGCCTTCTGGTTCAACTAGGCCAATATTTGGACTGATTTCGATAACATTGTCACCACTTCCTTTAGCAAACTCTACCTCCCAGTCCAATTCAGTTTGTTGACCCGGCGTAATAATGGATTGTAAAGCCGTGAAACTGATCGTCGGCTTACACCCCGACAGAAAACTAAGAACAATCAAACAAGCCGTAAAACCAAAGAATCGAGACAATCCATTTATCAAATACTTCATGCTTTCTCCATACATTCCAAAACAATCAAATTTCTGCTTACAAACCTGATCTGACGTTATTTATTACTTGTTCATTATAGCTACACCAAACCCAAGCGTTCAACGTAAAGCCTCACATAATCACACAAAGTAGGCGCTCCTTATGAGTAATGATACGGCAAAAAGGCTCCAAGAACTCATCCGAACAAGCTATAGTGCTCTAATATACAGAGGTACTTGATGAAATCGCTCGAATATCAATGAAAGAGCTCGGCAAAGTTAATGTTGTGAGTGAAGGACTTCAAAAGGTCAGCGCTCACTTATAGCCGTATAAGCAAAAAGACTAGCGTCGATGAATGAGTCAGATTGACGCAATATATAAAATGCTGTGTCGACAAAGCCAGCTACACAGGCAGTGTCGACAAACCTTTACAACCCTATTATTCACACCTAAACTTTTAATAATTAACAATAAAACCAATTTCTAAATTTGAAAAATCGAGCTGACACTCTTTTTAATGGTTTAAATGACATTCCATTGCAGTAACACGCGCCATACAATTTTACACTTTCTATTTATCGCACTATTTATCTCTAGCGATAACGTATCTGCTCGTTCTGAGAGTGAGATCAAAGCAGCCTACCTCTATAATTTCATCAAATTCGTTACCTGGCCTGATGAACCTACGGATACCAATATCAATATCTGTATCTATGGCAAAAACCCTTTCGGTGCTTATACAACCAAACTCAACAGCCTAAAAGCTCGCAAAAGAGCGATTAAGGTTAACTATATAGAGCACACTATAGAACACACTCGGCCTTCCAATTGCCAGATTTTATTCATCAGTGGCATCGAAGAAACGCTGTCTGAAGAATTACTAAAAAATCTTCATGAAAAACCCGTTCTTACCATCAGTGATATAGTGGGATTTACCGAATTCGGTGGAATAATAGGTTTTTTCAAGTCCGGCAATATTATCCGATTCAATGTTAATTTAAAACAGGCCAGATTAGCCAAACTCAACATCAGCGCCAAGCTTCTAAAGCTAGCCAATAAGGTGACCCAATGAGCGAGGCAAACCATAACGCAAGATACTTACCAATCAGAAAAAAGTTATCACGAATCATAATGACTGCAGTACTTTTTGCCATTTTATTACTGAGCTCTGTATTCATTACTTACGAATATTTATCTCAGAAACGAAATATCGTCAACAATTTCAGTACCACCATCAAAATCATCGCAAGCCAGAGTGAGGCTGCTTTATTGTTCTCAGACATTTCAGTCTTGCAAGAAAACCTTGATAGCCTGCAGCTTAATACTGATGTAGTTGCAGGCTGTCTTTACGATGACTCCTACCAACTAATGGCCTCATTTATAAAACAAAGAAAAGGCTCAGCATGTCCACCGCACCCTGACACCAATCTTAGTAGCTTTGAAAATGGCCAATATGTTCGATCAGAGCCAATTATTGTCGATGAAGAACAAAAAGGGTTACTGTTTATTCAAGTGTCGCTAAAAAGCCTCTACAAGCATTTGTCTACATATGTTATTACCATGCTCATTGTTGCTTTTATAATTAGTATAGTCGTCTTCAAATTTTCTGAGTTCTTACAAAAAATCATCTCCAGCCCTCTATTACTCTTAAAACAGACGGCTAATGAGATCTCAGATACACAGGACTACTCTCTGCGAGCAACCAAAGTGAGCTCCGATGAAATTGGTGATCTGGTTGATACATTCAACAGCATGCTAGACACCATCAAACAACAAAATGACACCATTGTGGAAGATGCTGAACTCCTTGATCAAAAAGTAAAAGAAAGGACTGCTGAACTGGCCATCGCCAACAACGAGTTAGCCACAAGCAACCAAGAACTTGAAACCTTCAGTTATTCCGTATCGCACGATTTACGGGCCCCTCTCAGAGCAATTAATGGCTTTACTCAAGCATTAGAAGAAGATTGCGGCGAACAGGTAGATGATATCGGCCGTAGCTATATGAAACGGATACTGGCTGCCACCAAAAAAATGGGAGGTTTAATCAACACCCTACTGACATTATCACGGGTTACCCGAAAGGAGATCGAGTTATGCGATATCGACCTTTCTGCTATGGCAAAAAGCATTTCTGACGGATTACACGAGCATCACCAAGAACGTAAAATAGAAATCTTTATTCAGCCTAACATTACCTTATCTGCAGATTCACAGCTTATTGAAATTGCTCTAGACAACTTAATAGAGAACGCCTGGAAATACACAGGCCAACAGCTGATGGCAAAAATCGAATTTGGTAGCACAACCATTCAAGGTACAACTGTTTACTTCATCAAGGACAATGGGGCTGGATTTGACAATCAATATTCAGACGACCTATTTACCCCGTTTAAGCGCTTACATACTACTGATCAGTTTGACGGGACTGGCATTGGGCTAGCAACAGTCGCTAGAATCGTCCATAGGCACCAAGGTGACATATGGGCAACGTCCGAACCAGACAAAGGGGCTCAGTTTTACTTCACTATTAACGCCCCTAAGCCTAACACTACAATACGTGAAGTTACCCCGTGAATTTGGATATATTGCTAGAAAAAACAGCCCTTTTTGGAGCATACTGGTTAGACCTCAGTAGAACTCATAATTAAAATAACTGGAAAGACTATTGTGGATAACGATCTACAGATTCTAATAATTGACGATTCGGATGATGACGCATTCCTCATCACTCGCACTTTAACGCGTGGCGGCCTAAAGGCAAACTACAAACACGTCAGAAATGAAGCAGAGCTAAGGGAATCTTTAGCATACCATTGGGATGCCGTTGTCTCCGATCACAACATGCCTGCATTGTCCTCCCCTGAAGTCATTCAAATCGCAAAAGAGTCAGACCCTGAGCTACCTGTCATTGTGGTTTCTGGCACAATGGCAGAGACCGTTGGTATAGAGGCGATGAAGGTAGGCGCTCAAGATTACGTAATGAAGGACAATTTATCTCGTTTGATACCTGCTATTCAACGAGAAATTGACGCATCTGTCAGCCGTAGAGCCAGAACATCAGCAGAGAAAGATCTCCACTACCTCTCGTACCATGACACTTTAACCAACCTACTCAATAGACAAGAGTTTGAACGGCAATTAAGGATTCACGCTGACACCGAAAACACACCGTTCAGCGTATTAATGTATCTGGACCTAGATCAGTTCAAAATCATTAATGACACCTGTGGGCACGTTGCGGGAGATGAATTACTCAAGCAAGTGACCAAGGCACTGCAACTCCATATTCGAGACACTGATCTTTTGGCCAGATTAGGGGGGGATGAGTTTGGTATTCTACTAGCCAATACAACTAAAGAGTCTGCCATTGAGTTAGCCAAAAGAATAAGAGATGAAATTCAAGAACTCAAATTCTCATGGAAGAACACACTTTATGACATCAGTATTAGCATCGGCCTGGTGGACACTGACGAGCATAACGGCGTTATTGACCAACTCCTAAGCTCTGCGGATATAGCATGTTATATCGCCAAGGAAAAAGGTCAAGACGGCCTTCAATGGTACAGTGAAGATAACGAAGTATACCATCAACGCCGTAGTGAGATGCAGTGGATCGGAAAAATCAGACAGTCATTAAAAGAGGACTGCTTTGTATTGTACTTCCAACCAATGAAACAGCTCAGCTCAGGCAATGACGGCCCCCACGGTGAATTCCTTGTCCGACTGAAAGAAGATGGAGAGCTAGTGCCGCCCGGGGCATTCATTCCAGCTGCTGAAAAGTACAATCTAATGCCGTTAATTGATCGCTGGGTCGTTGATAATGCCTTCAAATATCTTGCAGAAACAGGCTTGGGCAACAAAAATGACGGTACGTTTTTTATAAACCTCTCTGGACGAACCCTCAGTGACCCTGCTTTTTTTAATGACGTACGGGCATTACTCAAAAAACACGACATAAAATCCAATCGCATCTGCTTAGAGATTACCGAAACCGCCGCCATTGACAATCTAACGGATGCTGTCGGCTTTATTTCAGAAATTCGTGATGAAGGGTTTAAGTTTGCCCTGGATGATTTTGGCGTCGGTATGAGTTCCTTTTCCTACTTAAAAACTATCCCTGTGGATTACCTGAAAATTGACGGTAGTTTTGTTCGAAACCTCCTAAACGACCCTATAGATCGTGGGATCGTTGAAGCCTGCAATCAAGTCAGTCATCGAGCTGGGTTAAAAACCATTGCAGAATTTGTGGAAAACGATCAAATAGAAGCCGCCCTCAAAACCATCGGTGTCGACTTCGGACAAGGGTTTAGCATCGCAAAACCTGGTCCATTGAAGTAGCTAAAGATACTAAGCTAGGCGATCTTGCCCTCAGCCTTATGTTCGAAACCTAATAACTCCGGCTTACCTATTCCATAGCCTTGAACAAAATCGACACCAATTTCCTTCAATTTCAATAACGTCTCTTCGTCTTCAACAAATTCAGCAATGGTCATAGTATTCATTACATGACCCACTTCATTGATTGATTTAACCATTGCAAAGTCGATGGGGTCAGACACCATTTGCCGAACAAATCCTCCATCTATCTTTAGGAAATCAACGGGCAGAGACTTAAGGTAACCATAAGAGGAAAAGCCACTACCAAAATCATCAAGCGCAAACTTACATCCATACGCTTTAAACTTATGAATAAAACGTAACGTTTGCGACAAGTTATATATCGCCATAGATTCCGTTATTTCGAAACAAATACGGTCCCCTGGAATGCCGGTCAACTGAAATTGCTCTTCAACATACTGGAAAAACATTTCATCACTCAGAGAATCTCCTGACAAATTAATTGAACACAGCCCCACCCTAGTACGCTTCCCAGCATTAGCAGCTAACCATGTGAATGCTCGATGTATTACCCAACGATCAATTTTAGGCATCAAGTTATAACGCTCTGCTGCTGGTAGAAATTCCCCTGGGGCTATTAGGCTACCATCTGTGGCCAGCATCCGAATAAGTAATTCAAAATGAACATCCGTTCCCGCAGCAAAGGAAATCGGGGTTATTGGTTGAGAACACAGAACCATAAGATCATGTTCCAGCGCATAATTTATTTTGGTAACCCATTCTAGTTGCTCGTGTTGGTACGCCAAGTTTTTTTGGTTTTTGTCATACAATTGAATTCGATTTTTACCAGCATCTTTTGCCGCATGTACTGCAAAATCAGCGTAACTTAATGCGGTCTGCACATGCTTTATGTTATCCGCAAGAAGTACAATACCGATACTAGGCGTTAGCGTAAATATTTTACCACCCCAGACAAAACGAAATGCGCGAATGGAATCAAGAATTGAATTCGCGATACTCATAGCCCCATCACTGCCACAATTATTCAACATAATGGCAAATTCATCCCCTCCCATGCGAGCTACAATGTCATATGTACGAACCTTTTTTTCAACCAACTTCGCTATTTTTCGGAGAAGTTCGTCACCAGCATGATGGCCACAACTTTCATTAATAACTTTAAACTGATCAAGATCTACTAGCAAAAAAGCATGGGTGTGTCCCTTTCGTTTCGCTGAATCAAGAGATATCTTGATTTGCTTTTCGAATTCTTGCCTATTGTATAGATTGGTTAATGCATCTTTACAGGTCTGTAATCTTAAACGCTCTAGCAAAGACTGTGACTCTGAGACGTCATGAAACATCACAACAAATTCGGAAATGCCATCATCACAAATAACAGGACTAACGCTATAGGTTACCCAAAGTTCAATACCATTTTTTGTTTCAACCAAACTGTGAGAGTCGCATTCCACTGCAGCCTTTGATATTGTACAAGCATCATACAACAATTGAATATTGTCAAAACTGGCATTAAAAGGCGAGAACACATCCTGTATTGCCCTACCTTCATAACCATCGCCCCAAGACAATAGTCGTTTAGCCGCATCATTTAACGTCTTAACATAACCTAAGCTATCCGTTGTAATTACACCTTCTTTTATTGAACCAAGTGCGTAACTAACCTGGCCTAACGTATCCGTGTTTGAGTCTTGTTTAACAATAAGCGCTTTCAGTCGCTTATGCTCCGTTATATCGAGATAAGTAACAATGACACGGCCGTGTTCATCTGAGGAATTTTGTATAGGTAGGTATTGCAACTGAACGGAACGTTCCCCGCCATCTAATCTGCATAATTTTAGCTGGCCACTAACAACATCAGTTGAAACAAGAATATCAGATAAAAGCCTTACCACATCAGTCATTGTTGATGGCTTCAACAACTCTCCAATTCGAGTAGCGTAGGTAGGCTCATGAGAAGCATCGATTAAAGCTAAGAATGCAGGATTAAAATCAACCACATCCACATAGGACAAGCATTGATCCACAACCTGGGGGTTTGCGTTAAGAAATAATTCACATTCACTGACGCTTATCTGACTAAGGGTTAGCGATGTATCATTTCGACGTAACTCAGCCTTCAAAAAAGCTTTCGCATTACTCCAATCCTCAATACGCGTTGGCGTTGGAGAATGGTTAAAAAAATGAGAGAATTTTTCTTCGCTAGAAAATGCGGCTTCGGACGTTACTTGGTGTTGTTGATTTTCTTTAATAAGCAACTCAACGGCTGCTTCTAAAGGGCTTTTGGATAATAGATTCGCTCTCGAAGAACTACCGACATTTCCAGGGTAAAGATCACCGACAAACAAGCCTGCCACGATAAGCCTTACAGGCTCGATCACTCCTGCGCTAAGCACATCGTCTAAATCACCCCATTGGTTAACGCTAATTTCTACCATAACTTCAATTAGATATATTTCGCCAAGAACCACATGAGCCAATTATCGATCATGTTTAGCAAACGAAAACACTTATCATTAAATCAACCCAAAACAACCTGAGTAGGGCTGAAACCATTATTGAAGTGTAGCCAGTATTAAGCGATATATAGATTGCTTGTGTAAATAATTGTTAAATTAAATGGTCTGGTTAATTTTTGCACAAAAAAGCAATGCAGATGGGATCAGACTGATCGACAGGCTTACCAAGGTTAATCAGACCATTACCAACCATTGTCCACTCTCTGTGATGCAAGTGCATATCCAAGCCATCATAAGCACGCTTACCGGAGTGAGTAATAACATAAGTGCCATTAGTGCTATGGTCAACCAGCACTAACTCTCCGTACCGACTTTCAATACGGGCGTGAGATCTAGAGGCAGTTTCTGAGGGTATAACAAGATTACAATGGTCACCACGCCCAATAATAAAAGGTGTGTTACGCTCCATTACTGACACTGTTCGACCGTTAAACGTAAGCTCTATCTCAGCCAACTCGTCAAAGGTTTCAGGGGCTTTAATCGGTGCGAATAACGACGTTGCATCATCCAAGTCCCACACAATTTCAATCGTATCGATAGGTTCAGATTTTCCTTTTACCTTAACGCGTGTAAACGGGCGACACAGACTTTTTTTGCTACTAGGTAGATCACTAACACTTTCAGATGTTGTTATGCTTTGCCCCCCCTGTGCCAGCGATGCAACACGAGACGCAACATTAACGGTATCTCCGTATGGATGCCCCTTATCCATCTCAACCGGGCCCTTGTGAAAACCAATACGGATATTGATTTTATGGCCTTTTGAGGTTGGTGTGAACGCAAAAAACTGCTGTATATCACACGCACAATTGGAAGCATCAAGCGACGTTTCAAAGTAAGCCATAACTTCATCGCCAATAATCTCAGCGACAACGCCATTATTCTCACGCACATACTTAGAAATACTATTTAAGCTTTCCACAATGCAATCATGGGCATCTTTGTCACCCAACGTTTCGTACAGCCGAGTGCTACCCGCGACATCAGCAAAAAATATAACCAGTTCCAATCCGTTTTTAATCATTATTATTGCGGAGAACGCCCTTAAGCTGCAGTTTGATCATAAGTATAGTGCATCTAACCGTAATCTAAACTAGGAATGGTTCTCTCCGAGAAAAAACCAGGTATCCAATACAGAGTCAGGGTTAAGTGACACAGAGTCAATGCCCTTCTCCATCAACCATAATGCAAAATCCGGATGATCTGACGGCCCTTGTCCACAAATACCAATATACTTTCCCGCTCTCTTACACGCGTCAATAGCCATTGATAACAAGATCTTAATGGCCTCATCACGTTCATCAAAGAGGTGCGATACAATGCCAGAGTCTCTATCAAGCCCTAAAGTTAACTGCGTAAGATCATTTGAGCCGATCGAAAAACCATCAAAATGCTCTAAAAATTTATCGGCAAGCAACGCATTAGTGGGCAACTCACACATCATGATCACTTTTAGATTATTTTTCCCGCGGATAAGACCATTTTCCGCTAGTTGCTTCACAACCTGTTCTGCTTCACCCACAGTACGAACAAAGGGCACCATAACCTGAACATTATCTAACCCCATCTCCTCTCGAACCTTTTTCAGTGCTCGACATTCAAGATCAAAACAGTCCTTAAAGTTATCTGAAACATAGCGTGAAGCACCACGAAACCCTAACATAGGGTTTTCTTCTTCTGGCTCGTACAACTTTCCACCCAACAAATTAGCATATTCGTTAGATTTAAAGTCAGACAACCGGACAATAACCGGTTTCGGATAAAAGGCTGCAGCTAACGTAGAAATACCTTCTACCAACTTCCCTACGTAATAATCAATGGGCCCGCCATAACCAGCAATACGCCGTTCAACAGAGCTTTTTACATCTTTAGGCAGCGTGTCAAAATTCAGTAGCGCTTTCGGATGAATCCCTATCATGCGGTTAATGATAAATTCTAGCCGAGCCAATCCAACGCCTGCATTAGGCAATGATTGGAAATCAAATGCACGATCTGGATTCCCTACGTTCATCATGATTTTGAAAGGAATGTCTGGCATAGATTCAACCGAATTTCTCTTAACATCAAAATCCAAAGCCCCCTCATATACCAACCCAGTATCACCTTCTGCACAAGAGACCGTCACTTCTTGGTTTTCTACAAGAGTATCGGTGGCATCACCGCAACCAACAACGGCAGGTATACCAAGTTCACGAGCAATAATCGCGGCATGGCACGTTCGACCACCACGATTCGTCACAATCGCAGACGCACGTTTCATCACCGGCTCCCAATCAGGATCCGTCATATCACTAACAAGAACATCGCCAGGCTGGACTTTATCCATCTCACGAATATTCATAACAACACGAACCTTGCCGCTGCCTATTTTATGACCAACACTTCGGCCTTCTACAATTACATTGCCCTTTTCTTGCAGTAGGTAACGCTCCATAACGTTACCACTTCGGCTTTTAACGGTTTCAGGTCGCGCTTGAACAATATAAATCTTTCCATCTTCACCGTCTTTTGCCCATTCGACATCTACAGGGTGGCCGTAATGTTTTTCAATGATCACACATTGCTTAGCTAGATTTTCGACATCAGAGTCCGTTATCGAAAAATGTCGACGCTGATCCTCGTCGACATCCACGGTACGCACTGATTTACCGGCACTATGTTCATCGCCAAAGATCATCTTGATAGCCTTACTACCCACATTACGACGCAATATGGCCGGCCTGTTTGCCGCTAAAGTTGGCTTATGAACGTAGAATTCATCTGGGTTTACTGCCCCCTGTACTACTGTCTCGCCTAGACCGTAAGATCCTGTGATGAATACCACATCATTAAAACCTGACTCTGTATCTAATGAGAACATAACTCCCGCAGATCCAGTATCACTTCGAACCATACGTTGCACGCCGGCAGATAGTGCCACTTTTTCATGCTCAAACCCCTGATGAACACGATAGGATATCGCTCGATCATTATAGAGGGATGCAAATACCTCTTTTATCGCATGAAGGGTATGACCAAGGCCTTTTATATTTAAGAAAGTTTCTTGTTGGCCAGCAAAGGATGCGTCAGGCAAATCCTCTGCTGTGGCAGAGGAACGTACCGCAACAGAAATATCAGCATCACTTCCAGACTGAAGCTCCTGGTATGCTTCTTTAATCGCTTGTTCTAATTTAGGTTGCAGTGGTGTATCAATGATCCATTGACGAATTTTTGCACCAACATCTGCAAGCGTATTTACATCATCGACATCAAGTGTAGACAGCACTTTTTGGATTTTTTTCGCTAACCCGCTTTGATCAAGAAAATCGACAAAAGCCGTTGACGTTGTTGCAAAGCCGCCCGGAACGGAAACTCCAGCCCCAGCAAGATTGCTAATCATCTCGCCCAGAGACGCATTTTTGCCTCCAACACGCTCAATATCATCTTTACATAGGTCTTTTAACCAAACGACGTAGTCATTCAACGACTTGCTCCCCTCTTCTACAGGTCAATGGTATCAACGCCTCACGGTGCTGGCACACAGGTGGCGCAAAAATATTAGTGATCTCAATAGGGGAATAATAAAACATTTAGAGCTTCGACGTAATGGTATTTCATACATTAGGCACCGATTACCTAAGCAGAGTAAGAATAGGTCATTCAAAACCAAGCTAATAGAGAGAGTCTCCTAATAATATTTACAGGTATTTACCCCCAGCCATTGAGGCATCGGTTAGGGCATAGCAGAGTCCAATTTCAAACGTGTTTTCGCTAACTGTTGCTTAGCAGCTTGATGACCATCTTTAGCTGCAAGTACAAGCCAGCTATCTGCATATTGTAAAATAATATGGGAACTGACCGAGCTTATTAAAACCTTATCTGCGACCTCATAATCACCATCATGCTGACAACGCTCATGTACTATTTCATAGAAACACACGCCAATCTGAAAGGCTGTTTCTGGTGATTGCTGGAAGTCGCTGTATTCCTGTAAAATACACGACTCAAAATCAGTGGCCATATCCTCCTCTGCCATCAATACCTGGGAGAAAGTCAGGAGCATTATAAAAGCGGCAATTGTGATGTTAATATCGACGAGTTTACTCAGCATTCTCATAATGTGCACCTCTACACCTTAATAGCAATATTGGATCACGTGCTCTCCCTCATAAGGCTATCCACAACATCCCGTTCTTCACCTAACTTAATTGTAGTCCTTTAGTCTATTTTTTGTCCAAACTCTAGGCTAAAACAGTTATTCAGTACCGTCACTTTCCCCTCTATTCAAAAAATAGGCCTTATAAACAGAAAGTTACACGACTTTCAGAAATACTAGCCCCCACACACACACAATATAACTGCTTATTTCGAAAGTCGACATTTCACTCTTGCCTCCCTCATCTTCTTTCGAGTATCGTTCGTTTTTTTTCGTATGAAAGGCTTGACGAACATAGATCATAAGCAACACTTAAAGACTACACTTGTAACTATTTAACAAGAAACTATTTAACAAGAAACTATTTAACACTAGGGAAGACCAATGACGAGAATGATAGCGGGTCGATTTAACATCCCAAAGCCCAACCAAAAAATTGATTCTGTTCCGGGTGATTATGGGATTCCAATATTAGGTCACACATTAAAATTTCTGCTAAATCCACGCGGTAGTGTTAAGGAAATATACAAAAAATACGGAGAAGTATCTAAAGTTAGCATCTTCTATAACAAAGCGATTGTGTTTCTTGGGCCAGACGCCACACAAGAAATACTTCGAGATACCAATAACAACTTTTCAGCTAAATTAGCCTGGGCAGAGTTTTTTGGTGACTTGGCAGTTCGCAGCTTAACGATGATGGACTTTGACGAGCACAAGCTCAATCGACGCTTAATGCAGTCGGCGTTTAAGAAACAAGCTATTAATTCATACCTACCAAGCATGACTCAAGTAATGGAAGAAGATAGTCGGGACTGGGCGGAGCTAGAAAACCCCAAAGCCTTTCCTCTCATTAAAGAAATGCTATTGAATGCAGCTGCAGAGGTGTTCCTGGGTCTCGACATTAAAAAGGATGTTGCACAAGTCAATGAGCACTTTGTTAATATTCTCAACTCATCTGTAGCCATCGTACGTTTTCCTTTTCCAGGCAACAAAATGTGGAAAGCATTACGCGGCAAAGCATTTCTAATTGATTTTTTCGGAAAAATCGCGAAAGAGAAACGCGCGAACCCTGGCACAGATATGTTTTCTCGTATGTGTGAAGCGAAAGATGAAGATGGCAACACCCTAAGCAACGAAGCCATTGTTGACCATATGATATTCATGTTGGTAGCTGCACACGACACTAACACTGCTACAGCGACCAATATGTTATATGCAATAGCCAAACATCCTGAGTGGCAAGAAAAAATGCGCAAAGAAGTCCTGGCGATCGATAAAGAAACCATGACTTATGACGATTTGAGCAGAATGCCCAGCACAGAGTTGGTATTCAAAGAAACATTACGGTTTTACACTCCATTACCTGTGATACCCCGACGCAGTATCAACGAATGTACGATTAGAGATGTAACCGTACCAGCAAATACCATGATTTGGATTATCCCCGACTTTTGTCACTTTATGGAAGAGTACTGGACCACACCGGAAACGTTCGACCCGATGCGTTTTGCGCCTCAAAGAGAGGAACACAAGAAGCACGCATTCGCGTGGCACCCTTTTGGCGGTGGCGCTCATATGTGTATGGGGATGCATTTTGCTGACATGCAAATAAAATTGATTATGCATACTTTGCTAAGAAAATACCGCTTCTCGTTACCTGAAAATCATAATGAAAAGTATCAATTTTTCCCTATTCCAAAACCGAAAGATGATCTTCCGATATGTATAGAGTGCATCTAAAGTAAATAAAGACAACATATAGTCCGCCAAGAGCATTGGCTTAAACAGGAAGTAACTCCCAATACTCTTGGCTTAATAGCTTTGCGCAACGTCTAATTTCATCTTCTGCATACGGCGCGTAACCAATGATCACACTTCAATTATTTAACGTTAATCTCGAACAAAAAATGGATGTTGACATAAGCTCAAGGTTTGCCAATTCAGCAGCCTTTAAAACATTAATCTCTTCAACACCGTCCAATAAATAACCCACCAAATGCAAACCGCCATCGAGTGGTGGTACAGTCATAATATTGCTCCAGTATTTTTTAGCAGCATCAACCAAGGCTTGTTGACGTAATGCATAAAGTGTTCTCATCCGGCGCAAATGACGCGCAAAATACCCTTGATTAATAAACTCTGATAAGACAACTTGCTCAAGAGAAGGCGAGTGGCGATCAAGCAACCAGCGAACAGTCTCCAGCGGTCTCAACAGCTGCTCCGGCACGATCATATAACCAAGACGCAAAGCGGGAAACAACAATTTGCTAAAACTCCCAACATAAACAACATGGTTGTCTGGAGCCATGGCATGCAACGTTGTCAGAGGTCTCCCTTTATAGAGATATTCCCCGTTATAATCATCCTCTACAATAATCGCACCGGATTGATTAGCCCACTCTAGCAACGCACTACGGCGAGATAATGGAAGCGTAACGCCCATAGGGAATTGGTTTGCAGGAGTCACGTAAACAAGCTTCGCTGTCTTTACCGTTTTCTGTAGGTATTCTATGTCCAGCCCCTGCTCATCAACCGGTACATTGATGATGTTCGCCCCAGCCATTTGAAACGCTTTTGCTGCATGGGTATATCCTGGGTCTTCAAATACCACTACATCATCAGGCTCTATTAGGACCTTGGCTAACAACTCAACCGCTTGCTGTGCACCGGCTGTCACCATTACTTGTTCTGGCGTCACCCTTAATCCTCGGGCAAGACACAAATAACTTGCGATAGCTTCTCGGAGTGGGAAATACCCACTAGGAGAGTTTTTCTCCATCCACAGGCCTGGTGACTGATTTAAGGCTTTGACAGCAAGTTGAGCCCACACAGATGCAGGAAACTCATTACAAGCAGGTGTATGCGCTCGAAAAGGTCGCGCAGTAGATTCCTCTCCATTAGGAACAGACAACTCTAGTGAAGATAATTCGCTATATCTCGACGAAAGCGTTATCGGGGCGAGTGTTGACTGACCAATAACGTCCGTTTGTTTAAGTGAACTCGGTGCCATTTGCTGAGGGTACCGATCATCAACCCGAGTACCGGAACCTTTTTTGGAGTTAACGAAACCTTCAAGAGTCAATTGCTCGTAGGCATTAACAACGGTATTCCTAGCAACACCAAGACTTCTTGCTAACAGGCGGCTCGATGGCAACCGTTCTCTTGGTTTTAACCTCCCCTCCCATATTGCCACACGAATTTGATTCTCAATTTGGCGAAAAATGGGAACGTCATCATTATGATCGATACAAAGCGATTCGAATTCAAAGCGTTGGAACGAGATTTTTTCATTTTGCGACATAAAGTGGACCAGGCTAAGAAAAGTATGTGGACCTTTCAAATCACCCACAACAAGTTACCATCTAGCACATTAATTAATAAGTACTGCAACACAAAAGGAATCGATCTATGAATACTCCTCTCTCTATACCATTATCGTTTAAACGCTTCATGATAGCTGTATTTTTCTTGTTCACTGCCAGTAGCCAAACCGTAGCAGCAACATCTAACATAGGGATCATTGTATTTGATGGCGTCCTAACAAGCGATGTTACCGCCCCTATAGAAGTATTCGGTGCAGCCTCAAAAAAAGCATGGTTTAGTCAATATGAGGTCAAGGTTATATCGGCAACTAAGAAAAAAACCATTCAAACAGAAGAAGGGTTAACGATAGTAGCGGACCACACCATTTATGATGACATCTCTTTAGATGTATTATTGGTTGCAAGCGCCTATGATATGGCGCCATTGTTGCAAAATAAAAATCTTATTAATTTTATAAAAAAACAGCATAAAAATACATCATGGACTGCTAGCAATTGCTCCGGAGCTCTTTTACTCGGCGAAGCAGGTGTATTGGATGGAAAGTCAGCAACAACATGGGCCGGTGGAGAGAAAGGATTGGCAAAATCATACCCAAAAGCTAACGTCGTATATGACAAAAACGTTGTAATTGATGAAGGTGTGATCACATCAAACGGTGGCCCAGTCAGTTATCAAGCCGCCTTTGAATTACTAACAAAACTGAGTTCAGAGAAGTTTTCTCAAGAAATTTCAGAACTCATCCAGTTCGCCCGATTAAAAACGGCTTTCTAGATCACAACTCTAATACTTTTAAGGAAATGACATGAATTTCTATGAAGAAAAGATATTTCCGGCCATTATTGAAAAACAAATGGGTAAAGACAACTACAAACAAGAACGTAATACCACCCTATCAAACGTAACAGGAAAAACTCTAGAAATAGGGTTTGGTACTGGTTTAAACCTTCCTCATTATCCAGAACATGTTAAAAAAATAACTGCATTAGATATAAATCCAGGTATGAATAGTAAAGCACAAGAACGCATGCAACACGCGGGCATAGAGGTAGAATACCACTGTCTAAACAGCGAAGCGCTACCGTTCGAAACAGGTTCTTTTGATACTGTCGTTTCAACATGGACACTTTGCAGCATTGCCGACCTTGATTCAGCACTAGCAGAAATCCATCGAGTATTAAAACCTACGGGTGAATTTTTATTTTTGGAACATGGTTTAGCGGAAGGTGCCACCATGAAAAAACTGCAGAACTTATTCACACCGCTACAAAAAAAATTGGCTTGTGGGTGCCATTTAAATCGCGCAATAGACCAGTCCATACAGGAATCAGGGTTTAATATTAAAAACCTTGAGCGATTTTGGTTTAAAGGCGCAACATCACCGTTAGCAAGCCCAATGTATCGTGGGGTTGCCAAGCCAATTCCAATGCGAGCAGTGTATGACGATCAAAACAACAAAGGATTACCTTATCGTTGAGCAACGACTTTTCAACGCGAATACGGGTAATGACCCGTATTCTACCTGACACAATTGAGTGAAGCTTCTCACAAATCAATCATTTACTGATAATTTTGCTTGAATAGAACTCCTCTATTTTTTATGGTAACAGCTAAGGGAATCGATTTGTGCTGGAGCAGTTCAATAGTGTTATTGAAAAATATATTGGTAGTAATTTGCTTAACTATTCTTCTGGGTGGATGTGGTTCAACAGAAAGCGGTACAGGCCCTGTTAATCCTGTAGATCCTGTAGATCCTGTAGATCCTGTAGATCCTGTAGATCCTGTAGATCCTGTAGATCCTGTAGATCCTGTAGATCCTGTAGATCCTGTAGATCCTGTAGACCCTGTAGATCCTGTAGATCCTGTAGATCCTGTAGATCCTGTAGATCCTGTAGATCCTGTAGACCCTGTAGACCCTGTAGATCCTGTACTTACATCTATTACACTAACCTGGGAAATGCCGCAAAGTAGAGAGAATGGTACTGCTATCACTATCCAAGATATTAGCGGATATGAAGTCACTGCTTATAACCGTGCAACTGATGAGCAAATCATCGAAGAAGTCACAATACCCACCATAGTTATCGAAAGCCTTTCCAAAGGGCTCTGGGAATTCGAGGTGGTCGCTATTGATTCGAACGAGCTGAAAGGAAGCGTTAGTTACCTTAATACGCAAATATAATCACTTCCTGAAAAACCGTCCTTTTTCTGGTTGAAAGTAAATAATGATATTTCTAGAGTTTCCACTCCGAATATTATTGTTTACTTGCAAAAAAATGGTTACAGCGTGCTTCATGAACAGCATAAAAACGACCCTCAACTTCGAAAATGGAAGATACCTCCCTAGGGTGTTTGTCATTATGTACAACGGATACCAATTAATTATTAATAATTAATTGCAAATTGGCTGGTCCCTTTAAATAAAGGCCTGGATCTACCACATATTCATCCGCCCCAACATCAACTGTATCACCACTCCCTCTTATATCACCATCAATGTCTGTTAAGCTATTACTTATACCCGCCACCTTATCTATTGCAATTAATGCAGTACTTTTCAAGCTGGGATCACCAATTACCTCGCCAACAAATAACTCGGAAGTCGCTGTTTCTATATTCCCATTTGAATAGAAAGTCGCTTGATCCCTAGAAGCTATTACAGAGTCTAACAAATTGTTGCGTACTTCCGATCCCGCTGTATCAAACCGGAATTCAATTGCTTTATTAAGGTTGCCGTTTGTTAGTACGGTATTGTGATATACCTGTGTATTCTCTGAATCCCATACAATAATAGCGCCATCAGACTCGCTTTTCCTGTAAGCACTATATAGACCAGGCGAATAATATACTGAGTTATTTTTTATAAGCCCCCCATAATGATCACCTTGATCACGATCCCTCAATCCAAATGCTACCGCTCTATCAACATCAACGAATATGTTCGAGTCAACTACGGTATCTCTAGCACCATTCCAAACCAACACTGCAGGATTCCACATGTTATGAATAGATACGCTATCAGGATTATGAAAACCTTTGAAAAAATTATGCTCTATTCTCCACCCGTCACCAGCATGCACATCAACTCCATTGGTGTAGCCTACACCACCACCATGATCAGTTGATGGTGGTCCATTCAGATATTCCATAATTGAATATTCTACGATTCCACCGTCTACCCCGTCTGAGTACCCTATCGGATTAGACTTTACAAACTGTTCACCCGAATTTACTAGCTTGACATTATAGACGTGAGGGGTTTCTGCTGAGCCATTAAAAATTATCGCATGGGAGTATGTATCAATGATCGCTAGGTTTTGAATTTTTGTTGACGCTGCGCTACTCCAAACCCCATACAGAACATCACCGTGATTAGCATTATCCATGCCTTTACCGATTAACCTAACGGCATCACAGCTATTCGAATCGCCTCTAATCGTTACATTATCAACGTTAATCCAAAGGGTCTTCGATAAATTATAAACCCCTGCTGCCAGCAATACTGTTGTATTTGGCTGCACATTAGATATCGCATTTTGCAATTCAGTTTCACTTGAAACTCTAACAATCGTTCCGCTTGGGGTGGCTAACTGAGGTGCAGCCAAACACGCATGCGACTGAGTCAAGTCTGGTCCTGTGGGATCCGTTGGTATTGTAGGGTCCGTTGGAATATCATTAGCATCAAATTGATAAACAGCTATAACTGGATTCCCTTCCCATGCAGGATCGCTTCCATTATCTGCAAAGGGGAGACTAAGGTATAAACGCCCAGTAGCCGTATCAAAAGCTCCAGCCCTTACTGAATTTCCATCTCCAGCAGGTATGCCTGAAAGGGCTTCACTTTTGGGAAACAAACTTTTGTAGTAGCCTGAATCGTAGGGCTTTGCATCCCAAGGGTTAGCAAGGTTTACAATATCCGCCATATCAAACAGCCAATAAAACGGCCCTTTATCCCATGCATTGTAAACTTTATATCCATCGGCTTTATTTCCATTTGAGTCTACCCAAGTTGCATCTTTATTTTTGTAAAAAATAGTCCCGTTTTTACTAGCAAAGTCGGTCACAGTGCCCACATATGGATTGTCGCCTGCTTCATGTCCACCGGAATTCCCCAAAACGGCGTAGGTCCTTGTCCCTGGAACAATAAAACCAAAAAAAGGCTTAGATTGCTGCGTAAATACAGTATTGCTGACTTTACCTTCTTCCTGGCCAGCAGGAGTCCCTCCGTAGTTAAGCAAGTCGGCTTCCAATGGATGGGCCAGAGAGAAGTCCATGAAACCCGTTGACGAAACATAGTCACCGTTATTTGCAGTTAAATAGTCATTGAAATTAACGCCGAATAACGTTGGTCCGACCGCTAATCGACTGATAATTGCGAGAGCTGGGCCCGAACCAGCCAGGTGAGTTGATCCAAGCAAGTCTTGCCAGTTAGGGTCAACATCAACAAACCAGGTGGTTGTATGCTGCAACCCGTGAGTAGAAAAGTTCCCAGAAATAGCGCTTCCTGCTAGATCATTTGCATTATCGATTATAAAAGTTGTATCTTCATCTGTACCAGGGGCATCGTAATAAACGGCTCCGTTAACTAAGAGCTTCCCCTCTTTGTAGTACATTCCCTGCATTCGATTTTCTATCGCTGCACTTGGCCAAGAGCGATTCGGGATTCGATGAAGAACATTGGATGCAGCTTGCAAGGTAGTGGTTTTATTTAATAAACTTAGATCACTTTTCGTGTTAACTATTTGGGGTATTTTATACTCCCCTACTCCAAACTCATGAACACTGCTTGATATAAACAACGAGTGATTATCAGGATTATAAGCTATAGACCCTGTGCCATACTTACCTGCACTGGTTCTAAATGCGCCTATGAACGCATTTTCGATGTAACTAAAATTAACCAGCGGCAACTCTGTTGGCTCTACCGCCTTCACAGTAGAGCTACCCAAACAACAAAAAAGAAATATTATTGGGCAAAATTCACGAGATCGATATTTAATTATTCTAATAATATCCAGCGCCATTGTCTGGGGTATTTCATAAACTTTAGTAAGTGACATCACAAATCCGTTCAAAGTGAAAAATCCGTATTTAAAGTGCAGCCAAACCGGCAACACGTATAGGAAAGTATAGCAAAAACACTTATAACCAATACCAATCAATTCTCATTTCGATAAATCAAAGCTGTTTTAAACCTGTGAACGTCAAAACTGCGATCAATCTCAAAAAACATTATGACGTAGTCTTCAAAGTTAGCCACCTGATTTGTCGGCGAAAGTATCCAGACATACTGCTCTTCAGTAAGGCATGACATTGGTATTCTATAGACATACCAAAACAGTGACTAATCCGTCAAGCCATTCTGTCTTCGCCTCTACCCAATCGAAAAGCAGTACCCACACCTAAAAACAAAAAGAGCACATCCATAAATCCAAAATTTTCTCTCATAAGATCAAATGTAGAATAGTTCAACAGCTCAGCTTCAATAGTGTCTTTATACCACTGGTCATATTCCATGCCATCGTTAGCTAACGAATTTAATGTTGGCTCAACTGTCGTCTTAAAATAGTCAATTTCTTCATCCGTTACGTCCTTGGCCTCATAAACCTCACTGTAGCTTTCATCCACCATAAACTGACGTAGTGATTGCATATCAGTGACATCTTTTGAAAATAGTTTTGCTGTTCCCACTTGTACATCATAAATCATCTTCACCTCAGCGCTGGATGATGTGAGCATTTGATTCCACTCAGCCTTAAAGCTTTCTTGCACCATATATTTGCCACCAAAGATGGCAAATAAGGCCAGTACACCACACATAACACCAGAAATTTGACCCTTTGAACCTGTAACCGCCACAGAAAAACCAATAGCACCACCAATAGCCCATGCAATAAGCCCTAGCTCATATTCAAACGCGATGACAATGCCCTTCCAAAGCAATGCACCAAGTACAGCGGCAACAACACCGGCAATGATTCCGTTTATCTTTACAGCATCACCTGACATAACAACTGTATCATCGTCACGGCCATCAGCTTTAACTGGTACCCTATTGATGGAAACGTTTTCTACAACAGGACCAATCTTATGGAAGTAAACACCACAACCATTACATTGATTTGACTTAGGTTGTTCTAATTGACATTTCCCACAAATCACTCTATTCGTATTAGCTACTGGTGCTTCAGAAGCCGCTATAGCAGGTGACTTTTCTTCTATTGGTTCCAATGACAACGACAAGGGGGCAACCGCCTTTTTCTCATTGGGTTTTAGTACTATTTCTAAACCAATACTTTCCAATTTTTGTTTATAAGTATTCGCTTGTTTGTGATCCAATCCTTTCTTTAAAACTGTTCGCTTAGTAACAATAGAACTAGCTTTTTCAGGGCTAATCTTAAAAAGATCAACAACTGCGCCCTGTACATCAGACAAATCAAATTCTGATATTAGCTTCCCGCTACTAACAACATTATAGGTAAGAGCATCTTCCATGCTTACAATCCTTCTTAGTTATTCCATTTACTATTTAACCAGCGATACAAATAACCATAACGGCCACTTAATCGAGACGCGCAATTTATCACCAGAACAGAGGTATTTCAACAACCTTAGTGTTACTAGTGGTAAGTGCAAACCTGTTCGGTACCCAGCCTCTAGTGAACTTGATTTGAACTTGATTAATACTGAACTTAGGGGCGATTAATCGCAGGTGTATTATTTTTAAAGTGAATTAAACCTACCTTTTCCCTATAATCCAGAGATAACCTGTTAACGTATTGTTTAATACTTGTATTTTGTGTGGAGTTAGCAAAGTTGATTATTTAAATTTTTCCACCAACTCTAACCATTACCGATTAACGTGGTACAACCAACGTAAGGAACACTCTGATGATCAAACAAGGTGATAAACTACCGGACGCCAGTTTCCAACATCTAACCAACGATGGCATGGGGACCCCCACTACTGCCGAGCTTTTTGCAGGTAAGAAAGTTATTTTGTTTGCTGTACCTGGGGCTTTCACTCCCACTTGCTCTGAAACACACCTTCCAGGTTATGTGGTAAATGCCGATAAATTAAAAGCGAAAGGCGTGGACAGCATTATTTGCCTGGCGGTCAATGACGCATTTGTGATGAAAGCATGGGGTGAGGTGCAAAATGCCGATGAGGTTATCATGCTAGCCGATGGTGACGCCGCCTTTACCAAGGCCTTGGGGCTGGATATGGATACTGCTACATTTGGTGGTGTTCGATCACAGCGTTACGCCATGTTGGTAGATGATTGTGTAGTAACTCAACTTAACATTGAACAACCGAAGCAATTTGAAGTCAGCAAGGCAGAAACTATACTGGCGCTGTTGAAATAAATTGCAGTAGCACATTTCAGTAACATATTTCTGTAATAGCACCTGCCGGTTATCGGAATGTTAGGTTAGAGATTATCTCATATGTCATTTTTAAGTTCCTTGTTTGGAAAAAATAAATCTAAGCCGTTAGAGCGTGAATTGCATGAGCGTGTTCAACAGGTGATTGCCGGCGCTTATATCGACCCTTACATAGGAATCGACCTAGTGGCAGCCAAAGCCATCAAACGACTAGTACAGAGTCATGGTGTATTGCAGGTTTACGTAGAGTTACCTTATCCTGCACAAAAAGTGGGTGCCACCTTAGCGGACAATTTGACTGAGGCATTACAGCACTTAACGGAATTTTCTCAAATAGAAATTAATGTAGACTGGAAAATACCGGCTCACCGAGGTCAGCGTGAGGAAGTCAGTCGGATAAAGAACATTATTGCCATTTCATCCGCTAAAGGCGGTGTTGGTAAATCCACTACCACCACAAATTTAGCCTTGGCATTAGCAGCACAGGGGGCGAGCGTAGGCATACTGGATGCAGATTTATATGGCCCTAGTCAACCGTTGTTACTAGGGATTGCTGAAGGAACTACACCACAATCTCGAGACATGCGATCTTATGCCCCCGTTATTGCCCATGGCATAAAGGTTATGTCCATGGGGTTAATGGTTACCGAAAAAACGCCAATGATGTGGCGAGGACCTGTGGCCAGTGAAACCATTCAGCTGCTGACCTTACAAACGTTGTGGGGGGACTTAGATTATTTGCTGATTGATATGCCGCCGGGTACTGGGGACATTCACATTTCCTTGTCACAATTTCTAACTATAGCAGGCGCAGTGGTAGTCACTACCCCTCAAGATATTGCATTGTTAGATGTTGAAAAAGGCATAGAGATGTTTGCCAAGGTGGGAGTCCCTGTACTTGGGGTAATTGAAAACATGTCCAGCCACATTTGCAGTGAATGTGGCCAAGAAGATCCTGTTTTTGGCAGCGACGGCGGCAGTCGTATTGCTAAAAAATTCAACACTGAATTGCTGGGGTCGTTACCACTAAATATCAATATTCGGCAACAAGGTGATGCGGGCGTTCCCATTGTGTTAAAAGAACCCGATAACGATTTATCAAAACAGTATCGAAACATTGCGTTACGAATGGTGGTCAATGTTACTCAGCCAGGGTTAATTATGCCGCTACCCAACATTACTTTTGTGAACGACTAATTTTTCTTGCGAGCACCAAAACAATGAGTCTAGAACTTTCACAACAGCATCAAAAAATGGATCGACACAAAGTACCGGTTGATGTTATTTATCATAGAATTTCACAGAGGTTGGAACTAATTTATGAGGATGGCACATCGGCGAATTTTCGAGCGGAGTACTTGCGGGTCTTTTCCCCCTCTGCCGAAGTGCGAGGTCATACACCAAGCCAAGCAGTACTGCAGGTTGAAAAACACGAAGTTAATATCGTGGGGATTTCACTACAAGGAAGTTATGCCATACAAATAACCTTTGATGATAAACATGATACTGGGGTGTACACCTGGAATTATTTAGCAGACTTAGCCAACAATGAACCTGTCTATTGGCAAGGTTATTTAGACAAATTGTCCAAAGCCGGAAGGTCTTAATATTTCCAGAGCATACAAGGTCTTTTCTGCCGGTAAACTAATAGTTGCTACTGGACTTCACTTCTTTAGTGTATTAACCCCACTTGCTATTGGTAACACGCGTAAAATCGTATTGATTCGAGAAGGCATCCACCATCGCTACTTGATCCGCAACAAGTCCACCCTCAAGATTACCAGTCTTATTCATCAACGAAAGTATCGAGACATACTGCTCTTCGGTGACCTTATCCTGACTGCGCTTAACAATATTCGGTACCTGTTGAGCAAGGTTATCTTCACCCTTTAAACGGTGTGAAGCAGATATATATAATTCATTAGCACCACCGGCATTCAATCCAAACTCAGATTGAAACATATCTCACTGATTATTAGCGAACCTTCATTAGCTGTATACCCTTTCAGGGCAGCCACATCTTCGATATTTTGTATCGTTACATCTCCAACTAGAGTTAACGCTACATCATCGTTGACTTTTGAATTGCTACTACCACTTCCGCACCAGTGAGAGCTGTTCCGAGTAAAATAAGGGAGAGTAACCGTTTCATTCTTGATTCCTTTCAATTGCTGCTAATTAGCCTAGGCTACACTGACAAACATTGAGATAAAGCCATTAAATTGTCATCCATGAATAGGCGACACTCTAACCCAATAACTGCCCAAACATCAACCAATATAACAATAGCCCACACGGTAATTAGCGATATGAGAAATGACATCACCCACGCCACAAGAACCAAACCCTTGCGTTGCGAAGTCTGCCTTACCCCGCTTACACCACTAGACCTTCCACAGCACGATAATAGCGGCCATACACTCTGTCGCTCCTTCGACTGTAAAAGGGTGTTAGACCAAAAGTCCGTTATGGAACCCACCCTGTATAAACATCACCTCGAGTTCCAGCGTAAGCTTATCCACCAACGTCAAGAGAAAGAAGATTTACACAGAAAACATATTGCCGATATCAAATTAAATGAACGCAACGAAGATCTGAAAATATTTAAAGATACATTGGCAAGCTCCCCGCGCCTTTCAAAAGACGCCCTTCAGCTAATCCCAATCCCATCTGGAATTTCAACACTAACCCAACTCTCAGAAGAACGAAAAAAACGATACATTGACAATTTGAAAGTCGTCATACAAAAGGCAGCCACCTACACACATGCATCAGAAGTACCGCCCGACCAGCATCATGGCGCTCGCGAGAAGTTGTCAAACAATGAGTGCTCATTTGAAAAATCACCTGCGTTACAAACAATCTGCGATACAATGTGCAGTATGTGCAAAGGGGGATGCTGCGCCGACGGGAAAGAACATGCGTATATTTCACCCGTTGTTATCAGGCGTCAGATGGACGCCAATCCAGAGTTACAAGAAGAAAACATACTCGCAACCTATATATCCAACATCCCATCAAAAACTGCACTAAATGCCTGCATCAATCAAACTAAGACCGGCTGTGCACTACCCAGAGAGCTTCGTTCAGACATTTGCAACAGCTACTTCTGCGGCCCTATATCCAGTTACATAAAAAACATGTCTCCCCTAGAAACATTAAAACCCGTGCTTGCAATACAGAGATCCAATCACGCATGGAATCGATTCGATACCAACAAACCAAATAGGATTATCGGCGTAAAAATCATTGAGCCTGAGCAAACACCCTGAGCGCACTCCTATACCCCTTGATTTCAAACATTAGCTTAATACAGCACACTTCCGAGACACCAGAAAGTGCACAAATCACTCGTCCTAGACCAGTTTTCACGGTAAATTAGAGCACTTATTCTCAGAGTCTGTTCAGGAGACAATACCCCATGAAGCGTACCGCCTTTTTTATCTCCGATGGCACAGGGATTACTGCCGAAACTCTGGGAAATAGTTTGTTAGCTCAGTTTGAACACATCGAATTTGAGCGCATCACGATCCCTTATGTAGACAATGAAGAAAGCGCAAAGGATGCCGTTCAAAGGATTAATAAGGCTGCAGTCATTGATGGTAAGCAGCCTGTTATATTTGACACCATTGTTAATCAATCCATACGAGAGATGATCTACAATGCTAATGGATTTATGATGGATGTGTTTGAATCCTTTCTTAAACCATTAGAGTCGGTACTTGAGTCAAGCTCATCCTATTCCGTCGGAAAGTCTCACTCTGTACCGGACGATGACTCCTACAAAGTGCGTATCGATGCGGTTCACTTTGCGCTGGATAATGATGACGGTGCTCGAACCCGTTACTACGACCAAGCCGATGTTATTCTTATTGGTGTGTCACGCTCTGGAAAAACGCCAACCTGCTTGTATCTAGCGTTGCAATTCGGTATAAAAGCCGCCAACTACCCACTTACCGAAGATGACCTTGACGACGTTCAGCTCCCCAAACCATTAAGAGCACATCGAGAAAAATTATTTGGCCTAAGTATAGAAGCGGAGCGGTTAGCTGCAATCCGAACCGAGCGGAAGTCGAACAGTAAGTATGCTTCACTAAGCCAGTGCGAATCTGAAGTTAGAGGCGCTGAGGCCATTTATAACCGCCTCAGGATTCCGTATTTACATTCAACCCATGCTTCCGTTGAAGAAATTTCCACTCGAATTCTGGCAAAAACTAAGATTGAACGGCGCCTTCAATAGAAGCAGCATCCAATAATTCGCCCAAAAACAGGCTGTAAACGTCAAACGTGACAATTTTACTCTGCGACACGCTCCCCTATCACTCTGACAGTTTGTCACTAATGACCCTGTTTGTAGACCTGCCTTGGCCAATCCTTCTTGATAGTGGGCATTCAAAAACTAACAGTTACTCAAATCACCATATTGATATTATCGCTGCCGCTCCAACAAAACACCTAATATCCCGGAACAATACAACCTATAGTAAGATTTGTGGTAAAACTGATCGTAAAACGAATAACAACGATCACTCCGAGGGATATAACGAAATTGATAGCACGTTTTTTTCTGCATTACGATCAGGCCTACCAAGAACAACACGACACCCTAACCTAGACCTATACCCCATTGCACCCGGCTGGATGGGATGCCTGTCTTATGATCTATGCAAACAGCTGGAACACTTACCCTCCACCACAAGTAATGACACCAATATTCCCGATGCCGCATTCGGCTTTTACGAATGGGTTATTGCCACAAACCATAAAACGAAAACCACCTGCATTATCTATATTGAAAACGCCAATATTGTAGACGTACGCCATCGTTTGTCGCTCTCTGGCGCACCTTCCAGCAACACCAATCCAGCGCAAGAGAATTTTCACTTAACATCTAAATTCGAATCAGATCAATCAAAAACATCCTATCAGCAAAAATTCAAACAGATTAAAGATTACATACTTTCTGGCGACACCTATCAAATCAACTTTGCCCAACGCTTTTCTGCAAAGTATTCAGGTTCAAGTTGGGACGCCTATCAAACATTAAGAGCAAACAACCCGGCGCCAATGGGCGCCTTTTTTGCTACAGAGGACTTTCAGTTACTCAGCTTATCGCCAGAACGATTTATCAAAGTAGAAGATAATCAGTTAACAACATCCCCAATAAAAGGAACTCGCCCGAGAGCATCAGACACAAAAAAAGACCAACAAAACAAAGAGGATTTACGTAGCAGCCCAAAAGATCAAGCCGAAAACCTTATGATTGTTGACCTACTTAGAAATGATTTTGGCAAAGTCTGCAAAGAAGGATCCATCTCGGTGCCATTTTTATTTGAGATTGAGAGCTTTCCAAATGTACATCATTTGGTCAGCACAATAACGGGCACGCTCAATGATAGCTGTGATGGGATAGAAGCGATAAAACAAGGCTTTCCGGGGGGGTCTATTACTGGCACACCTAAAGTGCGAGCCATGGAGATCATTGATGAAATTGAAAGCCACCACCGATCTGCTTACTGTGGATCAATGACATACTTCAATACGATGGGCGCATGTGATAGCAATATCAATATAAGAACATTTGTAATGAAAGGTGAGAGCATTCATTGCTGGGGTGGAGGCGGAATTGTCGCTGACTCGGTCTGCGAAGATGAATACCAAGAGACATTCGATAAAGTGGAGCGTTTTTTACACGCACTAGAAAAAAAAAGGTAAGCAACTAGACGTTACTTACCCTTCTTCTGAGTTAAAGCTAACTGTAGCTATGCTGCAGTCAGTATAACTACAGGCTTAGCTTACGATTTGACGCCTTTAAGAATTCTTTCTTTAGCTCTTCATATTCATGCACGGCTGGAAACTGAGGGAACTCAGCAATCACATTGTCAGGTGCCTTAAACAAAATACCCGCTTCAGCTTCACTTAGCATTGTAGTGTCGTTATAAGAGTCCCCTGCCGCTATCACTCGATAATTCAGCGTATGGAATGCTTTGACAGACTGTCGCTTAGGGTCAACTTGTCTTAGCTTGTAATCCGTAATCGTACCATCGTCAGCAACTTCTAACTTGTGGCACAATAATGTCGGAAACCCGAGCTGCCTCATCAAAGGTTGCGAAAACTCATAAAATGTATCAGAGAGAATTACCACCTGAAAGCGCTCACGCAGCCAGTCTACAAATTCGATAGCACCTGGGATTGGACTTAGCTCAGCAATAACCTCTTGGATCTCAGTCAACCCAAGGTTGTGCTCTTTTAAGATGGCCAGACGCTGCTTCATCAATACGTTGTAGTCGGGAATATCGCGAGTAGTCGCTTTTAAGGCATCAATACCCGTTTTTTCCGCAAAACTAATCCAAATTTCAGGGATCAATACACCTTCAAGATCAAGACAAGCTAATTCCACAACAAACTCCTAAATTTACGATAAACCAAGTATGGTATGTGTTTAAAAACGCAACTCTATCGGGTCTCCCGACGTGTTGCAATCAAAACTCCAGACTTTAACTCCAGACGTTAATAACAGCCATTTGACCGGTTTTTTTACAATTTATTGATCACATATAACAAAATCTTATAAAAGTAGTCAATCCTGGTATTTTTTTGGTTATGCAACCTCTGTTAGAATAGCGCCAGTTTTCTATATACGATTTTACACCCGTATTATTTACACCCGCATTATGAGAGGAGCACAAATGTCATTTACCGCCGAAGAGATCCAAGCCCTAAACGATGATTTATCCACAAAAACGCCACAAGAGATCCTTGCCGTAGCCCTAGACAAGGTTGATAACGTTGCAATCTCTTTTAGCGGTGCAGAAGATGTTGTATTGGTAGACATGGCATCCAAATTAGGGAAAACATTCCGAGTATTCACGTTAGACACAGGTCGTCTACACAAGGAAACGTATCAATTTCTTGAAGAAGTCCGTGAAAAGTACGGAGTAAGTGTTGAAACTACATTCCCAGAGGCTGAAGCTGTTAGAAAGCTAGTTGACGAAAAAGGACTATTCAGTTTCTATAAAGATGATCACAAAGAATGCTGTGCTGTTCGAAAAATTGGCCCGCTTCGCAAAAAGCTAACCACCTTAGGGGGCTGGATTACTGGTCAACGCAAAGATCAGAGCCCAGGTACTCGTGCAGACATCCCTGTTATCCAAATTGACGGTGCTTTCTCAACTGAAACAAACCAGCTGATCAAGTTTAACCCTCTTGCTTCTTGGAGCTCTGCTCAGGTTTGGGAATATATTCGTAGCAATGATATTCCGTTCAACAAACTGCATGAACAAGGTTACACCAGCATTGGCTGTGAACCTTGCACTCGCCCAGTATTACCAAACCAACATGAACGTGAAGGCCGCTGGTGGTGGGAAGAAGCTACACAAAAAGAATGTGGATTACATTCTTCTAACATTAAGTAAAATCAGTACCAACGCATAGTGGACACTTTATGAAAATCACCCTAGTAAAGAAAATCTTGGCAGACGGCTCTCCCTGCAAAAAGTGTGGAGATGTACTGGGCAGACTGGAGGATTCCGGTCAGATGGCCAGCATTGATGAAGTCATTATCGCAGATGAGCGTGACCCTACCAGCCCAGGTATGCTTTTGGCCGCTGAATATAGCGTTGATAGAGCACCTTTTTTTGTTGTTGAGAATGACGACGGAAAAGTGGATATTTACACGGTGTATTTCAAATTCGTTAAAGATGTCTTAGAGCAAAAGACGGAAGAAAAAGATGAGATGAAAGAAATACTGGATCAAAACCCTGACCTAGATTTTCTCTAACCCTCATTCTGGCAGCGATTTACTATGCCATTGCACAAATAAAAACGAGGGCCTAGGCCCTCGTTTTTATTTGTGCATCTTTTGTATACTATTTAATAGTGTGGTAAATCCAGATGATTAAACAATTCATCTAGTTCAGCCCTCGTATGCCTTTCAACTGCCTCATCAACAACTTCTCTCTTCAAATGGGGCGCAAATTTTTCGATAAAGTCATACATGTAACCCCTAAGGAACGTACCTTTTCTAAAACCGATTTTGGTAACACTCGGCTCAAATAGGTGACTGGCATCCAGAACAACGAGATCTGGATCATCATCAGCACATGCCATTTTGGCAACAATACCGACTCCCAACCCCAATTTAACATACGTTTTAATCACATCTGCATCAGCGGCGGTGAACACGACTTTAGGCGACAACCCCTTATTTAAAAAGGCATCATCTAATTTTGACCGGCCGGTGAAGCCAAATGTATACGTCACTAGCGGTTGCCTAGCAATATCCTCAAGTGTCAGCTCGGAAACCTGAGCTAACGGATGATTTTTAGGGACAATCACCGCCCTGTTCCAGGTATAACAGGGCATCATTACCAGATCCCCAAATAATTCAAGTGCCTCTGTTGCTATAGCAAAGTCAACAGTGCCATCAGCAGCCATCTCTGATATTTGGATCGGAGTGCCTTGATGCATATGCAACGACACTTCTGGGTATTCATTAATAAACCCTTCAATAACATTTGGCAGCGCGTACCGAGCCTGGGTATGTGTGGTCGCTAACGACAAACTACCCTTGTGCTCATCGCTGAATTCTTGCGCAACCTGCTTAATACTCTCAACTTTACGTAGAATTTCTCCCGCAATTTTTAGAATAGCCTCTCCTGCAGGTGTAACCCGAGTCAAATGTTTACCGCTGCGCGAAAATACTTCGACGCCCAGTTCGTCTTCTAAGAGGCGAATTTGTTTGCTGATACCCGGCTGCGAGGTATATAGGCTCTGGGCCGTCACGGACACATTCAAATCGTGTCTGGCGACTTCCCAAATATAACGTAACTGTTGAAGCTTCATACTTATCCCTCTGGGCGTTCGATATATTCGCTAGCTATAAAAATATGCTAAAATATTACTTTCCAGAATAGGTCAGAATCGTTAGATTTACCAACCTCATAGAGTTTGTTTTTATATAAAGTTAGTTGTTGAGTAGTTATTTATCTAATGGATATACTTTTTTACATTGCAGCGGGGGCTGCGGTAGGTTTCGCAGTAGGCATAACAGGTGTTGGGGGTGGATCACTTATGACCCCTATTCTTCTCTTATTCGGGTTCCCCCCCCAAATTGCCGTTGGCACAGATTTATTATATGCCTCTGTAACAAAAGCCGGAGGCGTTTTTCTCCATAGACGACAAGGTACCATTCGTTGGAAAATTGTACTCACGCTGTTTTGCGGAAGTATTCCTGCGTCACTGATAACAGTCTATTTCTTAGATAATATCTTTGCTGATAGCGACCAATACGCAAAAGTGTTAACTAACTGCCTGGGAGTCATGTTAATTCTAACGGCTACCGTGTTACTGTTTAAATCAAAATTAGTTAATAGTTCAAGAGAAAAAGACACACCTAAAGTGATGGTGGCAATACAACACCATGCAACATGGATAACCTGGATAATGGGTGTCGCCCTCGGTGTACTAGTAACATTATCTTCTGTAGGCGCAGGGGCTTTTGGCGCTGCAGTACTGCTTATCGTTTATCCGCGATTATCCGCAATCAACATTATTGGAACGGACCTTGCTCACGCAGTTCCACTAACACTTGTAGCAGGCCTGGGGCATCTGTTTTTAGGAAATGTGGACTTCTCATTGCTAGGGTCACTACTCATTGGTTCACTGCCTGCAATTTATGTGGGGACTAAGGTTGGCGCTCGCATGCCAGAGAATATTATGCAGCCCATTCTTGCAAGCACTCTGTTTGCATTAGGTATTAAGTACGCTTTTTTTTAGGCACACCTACAGCCCAGAAACCATACCAAAGTTCATACTTCGATTAGTTGATGTTGGTATCAAATAAACTGGGATCGGGGACAACTGGAGCACCTTTGCCGCCACAGACCCAATAGGCGTTGTGGCATCACTAACGCCTCCATGACTGCCCATCACGATAAGGTCAGCCCTTATGGCCTCAGCATCGGTTAAAATCACTTCCGCCGGAAGACCTCCTATCACATGCACATCCTTTAACCAATCGGTCACCCCGTCGTAATCCGTAAGGTCCTGGTCAAATACAGCCCGAACCTTAGCTCTTATCGCTGTCATCACCTCATTTAAACCATGATCTCTCAAGTTCTCTTTTGACGACTCCGGAACAAATGTTTCGAGCACCGCATCTGCAAACACACCCAGCGGTTCGATAACATGTAACACGTACACTTTGGCATTATGGCTTCTCGCTAGATCACCTACATGCTCAAGCATGTAGGGGCCATACAACCCCAAGTCCGTCGCATAAAGAATTGTATTTACCATGTTTTCTTTCATTTCTAACATAATCCAAGCACTTCTATCTGGAAATCTTCATTGATCACTAATTGAGCTTAGCAAATCAACAGCAATTCACGCCCTGAATTCAGGTAAAACCTAGACTAAAAAGTTATTTATAATTAATTCAGTGAGTTAAGTCAGATACCGAAAGTAAAAATTACTACTTATTCGATTTGCATTCACTTCGAAATATTTCAAATAACCAATTAAACGATCAAAATACGGGCAAGGGATGTGCCAATAAGCAGGGGGATTATTATTTGTATGACAGTTAACGCAAAATAACAAAGCACGACTATGAAGATCGAAACATAACCACTAGTATATTTATTAAGCAACGGCATATTGGCGCTTTCAACCGCTCAAATCGATTAATTACTACCAAAGCAACAACCCTATCAACTAAAGCGTCAATGACGTAAAGGGGCTGTAAATATGATAAAAAACTGCCTGAGAACTTTTGCAATGAGTATATCTAACGGTGTAATCGCAGTATTTGCTTTATTCTTATATCTGGCAGCATTTCACGTACAAGCGACTCCAGAGCTTACTGACGAACAACTATCTTTACTGCAAGATCAACGCTATGTTCCAGCGGAACAAATTGAATCACTTAACAAAGATTACCCAATTCCATTAATCAGTTTGACCCTATCTGCGGAGCGACTTACAACCAACACTGACAAATTTTCCATCGTCGCTGTTTACCAAAGTATGGGCATCAACCTTAGGGAACAAGTATATCTTATAGACGCACCCTCTATTGCTGGCCTGGACTTCAGCGAAGCTATCAAGAAAAAGTGTGCCGAGTCTCCAGAAACATTCTTCGGCAACATGATCATTGATGGTGCATTAGGATTTAACGTTAGCTGGTAAGCCAACCTTTATATAAAAGAGTGTTCGTTAAGCTTATGAGTTAAGAAGGGTTTTCATAAAACCGTGACTTCCAGCAGCTTTTAGTAATCTATTAAACCCTCGCATTTTCTATTCTCTATAATCCGTGTATAGTTGCCTCTGACCTTGATGAAGCGTCATATTGCTTTGAGACATATTGCTTTAAAAAAGCACCTACAATAACAATATCAACAACTATAAGAACACGGTAACCCTCATCCCTACATCTTCGAATTCACGCATTAGGCTAATCGGCCCAATTGGTATAGTCATTGCCTTTGGTATAGCGTTAGCGAATAGCATGCTAACCCCTGCACCCTCACACCAATTTAGCGTCAAGCACCAAGACCCTCCCCTTGACAGCTCACCCACACATACGGTACCCAATGTAACACCCAATGTGATTTCTAATTTAGTGTCTAGAGTCATTAACGATGATAGTGCCCGCCTTGTACACGCCCCCGCCATTACACAATTAAACACAGGGGGGTTGATTGCAACATGGTGGGGAGGCTCAAGAGAGGGTGGCAAAGATGTCAAGGTGTATACATCATTTTTTAACCCCGACTCCTTAACCTGGGATGCGCCAATTGCTGCGTTAACCGCAAAAAACACCCAAGAACAAACCCTCCGTTATATTCGAAAGCTCGGTAATGTCGTAATTACCCAAGACCCTGAAGGCACACTGCATCTATTTTACGTTAGCGTTTCATTCGGCGGATGGGCCGCGAGTGCCATTAATTGGTCAACTTCGTTTGATGAGGGGCAAACCTGGAGCGCCAGTAAGCGCCTAATTACATCCCCCTTTCTCAACCTCAGTACATTAGTAAAAGGTACTCCATTTTTTTACGCAGATGGCTCCATAGGGCTACCTGTCTATCATGAGTTTGCTGGAAAATTTGCAGAGCTACTGCATGTAAGTACTAGAGGTGAAGTATTAACCAAAACGCGAATGAGCAAAGGTAAATACTCATTGCAACCAGTGGTTCATGTCAGCAGCCCAACCAACGCGTTGGCACTTATGCGTTATGCTGGCCCGCGGGACCCGTACGGCAACAAAAAAGTATTACAAACAACAACTCAAGATGCTGGCGCGCATTGGAGCGAGCCCACGTTTATTAATATCAAAAATCCGAACTCTGCCGTCGCGTTAGCCCATCACAATACACTGGGTAAAATTGGCGTATTTAATGATACGAATCGCGACCGCTATAGACTCAAATTATACCAATACAACCCTGACCAGCGATGGTCTGCCGTACATTCGTTCGAAGATAAAACACCCCAAGCACTAAAAGTCCCGCAGAATTATTACGAAAAAACCTTAAGCTATGATGTTAGCCAATTCATAGTCTCCAAAGAAAGGAAAAGTCGCATAGTTTCACGCGCTATTGAAAACATGTGTGAAAACAACCAATGTGAATTTCAATATGATTACCCCTACCTAATTCAAGATAAACGAGGGCAATACCACCTTGTTTATACCTGGAATAAATCGGCAATAAAACACATTTCATTTACCCTAAACTCCGCCAATCCAGCTTCAACACTTACTACAGATAAAAATTTATGAGCGCAGGAATTATTTCATCATTTTTAGTTTGGGCAGCGCTACTTGCTTTTATTTTCCGAATAAAAAACCGCCCCCCCCGCGTGCGCATACTAATTGTTGTTGGAATCATAATATCTGGGCTAATACCCCTATCAGGCCTACCGATTCCGCTCTATATACGAGCAGGGATTGGTGATTTAAGCATCGTAACGCAGCTATTGCTGAGCATCTATCTAATCAACTCATTGGCTGGAATTTATAGTACACCTGCAAGAAAAGTGGCCTACCAACAATTATGTATCTTTATGCTCATAACAGGCTTATGGTTTTACCCCACAACGCTAGGACTCACCTATTTTGACCCTTATCGCTTCGGCTATATCACCGACTCTATGCATTGGTTAATATTAGGTTACTTCTTTTTTGGTGCGATCATCTTACTTCTATTACAAAGTTCCTGGACCAGTGGCATTTTATGTATTGCCACGTTAAGTTTTTGCGTTAACAGCCTAGAATCCACCAATTACTGGGATCACATGATCGATCCCATACTAATGATAGGCTCTATTATTTTTTTAATGAGTAGCTTCATAGGTCAACTGAAAAAAAAGCCTGAAAAAAAACACCCTCGACAATCTTTTTAATAAAGGGGTTGTGCGCCCACTCCACCGGTTCGAATATATATGCACTTGCTTTTTCACCTACATATTATGCACTGATCGACGCGAGCATTCTCGGCTTGAAGTTTCTCATTTTTTTATCTATTTCCTTCCTCGTGAGTTGCAGCGTCTCAGGGAACAGGCATAATCGCTGTTTTCTTAAGTAAGAGGTGGCTTCGTGGAATTGCTAAAGTTAGAGCTGTTGGGGCGTCCGTTACGCGTAGAAGGGACTATGTCAGGTTGGCAGCGTTTATATTGGGATCACCAGATCGTATCAGAAATATCTGCCTCAGCATCTCAAGAAGACGCGCAGCATGTATTTGAATTGCGCGGCAGTGTTGATGCGAACAACGGAGGTGGTAACAGGGGCATTGAAGAAGTGATTCGCTGCTGTGTCTCCTTAGCAGTGAACTGGCAGCCTTTCGAATTGAGCTATCACGTTACCGTTAATGACCAGGTTGTAGAAGAGGGAGTGCGCAGCTTGAGTGAGTTGGAGCACTCTACTCCGTCAGAAATAGTTCCCGAGAAGAGAAAAGTGGGAGTGGCGGGGCTTGCGTCGCTGGGGTTTAAGCTGCTGAAGAGTGCTAAAGTGATTAAGGTGGTTTTTGCCGGTGCGAGCGTGGCGGCGTATTCTTGGCTGTTTTCTTTTCAGTTCGCCCTGGCGTTGATCGCCTGTTTAGTCTTTCATGAATATGGGCATATTCGTGCTATGAAATATTTCGGTATGAAAACTAAAGGTATTTACCTAATTCCCTTTATGGGCGGTTTGGCGTTGAGTGACAATAAGATCAATACACGCTGGCAAGACGTCGTTATTTCAATTATGGGGCCTAGCTTCGGGTTGTTTTTATCGCTAGTGTTCTTAGTAGC
>MAAC01011250.1_pt1 | contig 87520 bp, 71 predicted proteins | sample 1115981 | NCBI WGS metagenome assembly MAAC01 (sample SAMN04961126, study PRJNA320927) | seawater metagenome | isolation source: sample BD02T64 sea water enriched with oil for 64 days | place: USA:Gulf of Mexico | collected 2013-07-27 | reverse complement strand
CAAAGGCCATTTCTAATATATCCAATTCAAGGATTTCAGCTCTTTTGAACATCCTTTGATTTCTTTGTTTTCCCATGCTGCAAATTTATCTATATTTGCTAGAATCTTTTCATTCTGAGACAGATTTTATTTAGAGAATTTATTCTTTGGAATTTTACTCATTGAAAGGAAAAAACGACAGATAAGATTATTAACAATACTAAAATCAAAAATCATGACTTCTCAGGAACTTATTGATTTAGAAGACAAATACGGAGCACACAACTACCATCCACTACCTGTAGTACTTGCTAAAGGTGAAGGTGTCCATGTTTGGGATGTAGAAGGAAAAAAATATTTTGACTTCCTATCTGCTTATTCGGCAGTTAACCAAGGTCACGGACATCCAAAAATTGTTAAAGCTCTTACAGATCAAGCACAGCAATTAGCACTTACTTCCAGAGCATTTCACAATGATGTATTAGGGAAATACGAACAATTCGTTACTAGTTTTTTCGGATTCGACAAAGTTCTTCCTATGAATACTGGAGCTGAAGCAGTAGAAACAGCTATTAAACTTTGTAGAAAATGGGCTTATGAAGTAAAAGCAATTCCTGAGAACGAAGCTAGAATCATTGTGTGTGAAAATAATTTTCACGGAAGAACAACAACTGTTATTTCCTTTTCAAATGATCCGGATGCTCGTAAAAACTTTGGTCCTTTTACAGAGGGGTTTGATAAAATTCCTTACAACGATCTAGATGCCTTAGAAGCTGCTCTTGAAGGAGATAATATTGCAGGATTTTTAGTTGAGCCTATTCAAGGTGAAGCTGGTGTTTATGTACCAAGTGAAGGTTATTTGAAGAAAGCTGCTGAACTTTGTAAGGCCAATAATGTACTATTCATTGCTGATGAAGTACAAACAGGTATTGCGAGAACTGGTAAAATCCTTTGTGTTGACCATGAAGATGTAAAACCAGATGTGCTTATTTTAGGTAAAGCAATTTCTGGTGGAGTCTATCCGGTTTCTGCTGTATTCGCCAATAACGAAATCATGGATGTTATTAAACCAGGACAACATGGATCTACATTTGGAGGAAACCCTGTCGCTTGTGCCGTTGCTATGGCTGCTCTTAAAGTTGTTACAGATGAAAAATTGGAAGAAAATGCAGAAAAGCTTGGATCTATTTTTAGAGCAGAAATGCAAAAAATAGCTGATTCCAATGATCTATTTGTAAAAGTTAGAGGGAAAGGGTTATTGAATGCAGTAATCATAAATGATTCCCCTGAGAGTCATACTGCATGGAATTTCTGTATCAAACTTAGAGACAATGGTTTACTTGCAAAACCAACTCATGGTAATATTATCCGTTTTGCACCTCCGTTGGTTATGACAGAGAAAGAACTAATGGAATGTGTTGCCATTATTCAAAAAACAGTTGCTGAATTTTAATCTCAGTAATAAATTATATTCAAAGCCATTCCAATTATTGGGATGGCTTTTTTTTATGCCTTTTAAATTTACAACCTTAGCTTAGCTGAATCCTATTTTTTATACTTAATTTTATAGAACAGCACCTATTTTAGGAACAGTAAAAATGCTACAAATGAAAACTTTAACTTTCAAAAACGGTGATCAAATGCCAATTTTAGGCTTAGGAACCTGGCAGTCTTCTAGAGACGAAGTCTATAGAACGGTTATTGAGGCAATCAAAATAGGATATAGACATATTGACTGTGCTTATATTTATGGAAATCAAGCTGCTATAGGTCATGCCTTGAATGAGGCCTATAAACAGGAATTAGTCAAGAGAGAAGATCTTTGGATAACGAGTAAATTATGGAATAACGCCCATAAGAAAGATGACGTTCAACCTGCCCTACAACAAACCTTAGATGAATTACAGTTGGACTACCTTGATCTTTACCTTATTCATTGGCCTATTGCATTCCCTCTAGAAATAAGACATCCCCAAAGTGGAAAAGATTTTCTAAGCTTATCTGATGCCCCAATACGAGAAACATGGAGCGGAATGGAAAAACTAGTGACTTCTGGGCTGGTGAAACATATAGGTGTCTCCAATTTCAATATACCAAAACTGAATGACCTAATTCAAAATGCACAAATAGCTCCTGAAGTAAATCAAGTTGAATCACATCCATATTTGCAACAAGCGCAATTGCTTCAATTCTGTAGAGAACATACTATTCACTACACTGCATACTCACCACTGGGATCTGGTAAAAAAGAAGAGAACTTCCCTTCTTTACTGGAAAATGAGACCATTAAGAATATTGCCAAAAAAACAAATAGCACATCTGCTCAAGTATTATTACAATGGGCTATGCATAGAGGTACCTCTGTGATCCCAAAAACAACACATGCGGAAAGATTAGAGGAAAATCTCAATGCCAAAGACCTTAAACTCAACCTAGAGGATATGAATGCTATTACCAATTTGAATCGCAATCATAGAATTATAGATGGAAGCTTCTGGATGTATGAAGGATCCCCCTATACATTAGAACAGCTTTGGGATAAGTAATTAACAAAAGACACAATCTCAAATATCTATAAATCAAGTGATTAATTTAACTTATATTAACTAACTTTGTAAGAATCAAATAGTTAGGAATGTAACATCAAGTATTAATTAATCTAATGATAAAATGGAAAATATAGGTACATATAAAATGATTGGTGGAATTCTCCTAGGTTTAACTGTGAGTGTCACCATAGGGGTATTAACCGACGAATTAGGATTGGGGATTGCTTTAGGAGTACCCTTAGGAATTGGTCTAGGATATTTTTTAAAAGGTGATTCAAAATCAGATATAGAGTAAATACATTTTGAAATAACTCCGGTAAAACGGCTTTTATAATTGTACTAACCTAGTATGAAAGGAGCATTATTTGTCTAATTTCAAATGGTTAAACAATTAACTCAATTACTTAGTTTTCAACAATTTAGTTTTGTAACTTTATATTCATTAGGAGAAAATAAATGAAAACTAAAAGATACATAGACCCAGTTATCGCTTCAGTAGATAATTACAAATTGTTGTCCCAGAATAGTAATATACGTGTTGTGGAAATGACATTAAAACCCGGTGAAGTTGACGCCGAGCACTCACACCCTTTCGAAACAGTATATTTCATTAAAGGAGGTAAAATACGCATCCTCACCAATGATGAATACACTACGGAAACAGACATACCAGATGGCCATGTAATGCATCATGGACCTTGGGAAAATGAAATTGAAAACATAGGAAAAACGACCATAAGAGCAATCATATTTGAAATTATCACAACTAGGAATTCTGAGGAATAGCTGAAAACAATTTAATGTTTGTTGGAATATCATTAATTTAAACGGTAAGTTCAAAACTGATATTTATGCAACAACTTATTCTTCTTCATGCCTGCTTTGGAGGATTAGCTTTATTAGCTGGAATGGTGGCAATTTGTACTAAAAAAGGAGCAAAATTTCACAAAAAAAGTGGTAAAGTATTTTATTATTCTATGCTTAGTTCTGCGATACTAGCCTTAATTGCTTCTTTAAACCCTGAAAGAACAAATTATTTTCTCTTTATTATTGGTGTTTTCAGCATATACTTATTACTATCCGGATTTCGTGCTCTTCGATTTAAAAATATAAAATCTATTCCATCCTTTTTTACAGATAAACTGACATCCTTTGGAATGCTTTTCTCAGGTAATATAATGATTGTGTGGTCCCTACTCCCATTAAGAAACAATCAAAATATTTCAGTAGTATTACTTATTTTTGGACTGATTGGTCTTTCCTTATCCATTCGAGACCTCCGTTTAATCAGAAATAAAGAAAAACTACAGTCCTCTTGGTTGAATATTCATGTTGGTAACATGGTTGGGGGTTATATTGCGGCATTTACCGCCTTTATTGTTGTCAACAAGTGGATTCCTGGAATGTATGGATGGCTAACTCCAACTGCTCTAGGAACAGCCTATATTACGTATTGGATGGTTAAATTATCACCCAAAAAAAAGGTCAAATAAAAAAGGTGGTTTATTAGTTAATAAACCACCTTTTAAAATATCTAAAGATTTATCCTTAGCATACTTTCATAATCCATTTCAGATCATCTGATTGTTTACCTAATCGGATATTATCCATATTCTCTTTAATTCTCAAAGCAAATTCCTGGTTTTCATCCAAAACAATTTGCTTATCATCTCTACCGATATGAGAAATTATACTAACTGTAGCAGCTGTTCCTACTCCAAATGCCTCTGTTAACGAATTATTTTCATACGCTTCCATCAATTCGTCAACTGAAATCTTTCTTTCAACAACTGGAATACCGATATGTCTAGCCAATTTAATCACACTATCTCTAGTAATACCTTCTAAAATAGTTCCAGAAAGAGCTGGAGTAACAAGCTCATCACCTATTCTAAAAAAGATATTCATGGTACCAGCCTCTTCTATATATTTATGCTCTATAGAATCCGTCCACATCAATTGATCATATCCTTTTTCTCCGGCAAGTTTAGCAGGATAAAAGGAACCTCCATAATTACCTCCGGCTTTTGCAGTTCCTGTTCCACCGAAAGCAGCTCTTGAATATGTCTCTTCAATTAACAATTTTACCGGTTTAGAATAGTAAGCAGAAACAGGAGAACAAATGATCATGAACGTATATTCCTCACTTGGTTTTGCCTGAACACCTACCCCTGAGGCAAACATAAATGGTCTAATGTATAAACTGAATCCATCGTAAGAAGGAACCCATGCACTGTCAATCTCCAAAAGTTTCTTTAACCCATCCATAAACAAATGCTCAGGCAATTCTGGCATACACATTCTAACAGCACTTTTATTCAGTCTCAATTGATTTTCAATAGGACGAAATAAAACAACTTCATCAGAAGAATTTCTATAAGCTTTCATTCCTTCGAAAATACTTTGCCCATAATGCAAACCTTGCATCCCTGGCGAAAATGTAAGATTATCGAAAGGTTGTATTTTTCCAGCATCCCACTTTCCATCTTTAAAAGTACAGGTATACATATGATCTGTAAATACTCTTCCAAATGGTAGTTCGCGTATATCTAGATTTTCTAACCTACTGTATGTTGCTTGCTCGACTGTCATCATTAGCAATATTATTTATGTTAATGCTTCATTTTATATCAATAGTGAATGTCTACAAATTTGTACAATTAATTAGACTTTCTGTGGGCAGAATATAAAAAAGAATTTATTTTTGCCTAGAAAATAGACCACTATTTTTCATAAAATCTAATTCTTTTTCACAACTTGTTAGAATCCAGGGAAATACTAAAGTCCAATAATCTCAAAATTACGAGTAATCGATTAGAAATTATTCAATTTTTCGTTAAAAATAAGCGTGCCTTATCTCATTCGGAAATTGAAAAATCGCTTCAATCGAATATGGATAGGGTAACTATATATAGAAATCTCAAATCTTTTGAGGAAAAAGGTATCATTCATCAGTTTGTTGATCTAAACGGAATTCAGCGTTTTGCACTTTGTCAAGATAATTGTGACAACCATCAACATCAAGATCAACATATCCATTTACAATGTTCTAAATGTGACCAGACCTATTGCTTGGATGTACATATTCCCGATTTAAATATTCCTGAAAATTTCCAAATAACACAAGTAGAATTCATGGTAAAAGGAATTTGTGAAAATTGTCAAAAAAAATAAATATGCTTAAATCATTTCCCCGCTATTTCTTGATCGGTATCACTCTGATGCTTGTATTAATTGTTACCATCGGTTTTTTCAAAGAAAAGGATGTTAGTATTACCGCTAAAACACTTGTTCATAATAGTAACCCAAATGAGGTTTTTTCTAGTCTTGCTACACCAAAAGAATGCAAGGCTTGGAGCAGTCTATTTAAATCTGATAAAGATTTGGAATTCAAATTTGATGAAAATCAGATCCACTGGCGCTTGAAGGATGCTAAAGAATGGTCTGTACTGACTATCAAAGTGATTGAGCCAAATAGCTTTTTAAAATATGAAATTGCCATTAACGGGAATAAACACAATACTATGGAATGGAAACTAATTCCAGCTGGTAATGATACTGAATTGGCCTGTACATTTAAATTAGAGCTACCTTGGTTTTTCAGATTATTTAAGGAAAGCTTTGAGGACAAAATGACCAAGAGTCTTGAAAAAAATATAAATGACTTCAAAAGCTATTTTGAAACCAAAACTATTCAAATTGAAGAAGTATAAAAAAAGCTCCCTAATAGGGAGCTTTTTTTATTTGTAATTATTTCACCGGTATATAAATTACCGTTTTCCAATTTGCAGGATTAGGTTCTGTTCCCGGGTCAGTTTCGTAGACCTCCATCGGGGCTCCTACTGTCTCCAGTTTATTTTCTGCCATATATTCCATTGCAAACTCCCAAGCTTTAGCTAAATGCTTATAATCACCTTTATAAACAACCTTAATGGCTTTAAATGGATCTGTTTCACCATAGGAGTAATTACCTAATTCCATATCTGGTTTTTCCGATACAGGAATACCAATTTCAAATTCAGTAGTTTTCGTTTTTTCATCCCAAACATTATATTTGGTAAAAGGCATACCACTAGACATGATATTATTCATGCCAAAAAACATTCCTAGTTTAGGCATATAAGTTTGAATATTCATACCTACTTCTTCATGGCTTGATTTTCTCGAAACATAAATATATTTCATACCAGGATGCTCAACAGTACCATCTACATTCATATAGGTTTTATTCATTGCTTCCAATGAAGACTTTTCAATATTTTCCAGACCTCTTTCAAAATCTGGCCCTACAAGTGCATCCAAACTCCCCATAAATAACATCATGATTTTCCCCATGATATTATCCTCACCATACATTGTCCATGTTACAGAGACGCCTTCATCCGTTGGTTTGAAATCCCAAGATGTATGACATTCTGACTCCCAAGGAGATATAAAACGAAGATGCTGTACCATCTTTTTATTTTTTTCATATTCAATGGTCGTCATCTTTCCTTCACCTATATGCTCATCCTTTTCATCTTTAGCTTTCCAGTAATAACTGGACCCTATGCCAACACCTTCTTTTTCCAATATATAAGTCGCATCATCCGGATTCTCAATCCATGGGGACCAATCATTCCAATTATTGTAATTCCCTACATATTCAAATACGACTTCTTTTGGTGCTGGAATGGTGCGACTTCTCTCAACTCTATAACTCTTGTCAGCAGCCATAGCCCAAATAAGTAGTCCAGCAACGGATAAAACGATTAGTAATAACAATCCCTTTAAAACTTTCATCTTAAATAATTTTATGTTTTTAACACTTTGATGGTAGCTAAAGGTAACAAAATTAACAAGCAATAAAAAAGGCTGCTTCGATTGGATCGAAACAGCCTTTTAATAGTATAGTATTATCAGTCACTACATGTGTAATGCTCTCTTTTCTGTTGCATCTAATGCAGCCTCCTTGAATGACTCCGTAAAAGTTGGGTGTGCATGACAAATTCGTGCGATATCTTCAGCCGATGCTCTAAACTCCATCGCTACTACCGCCTCAGCAATCATATCCGCAACTCTTGGTCCAATCATGTGTACACCTAGAATTTCATCTGTTTGCGCATCAGCAAGTACTTTAATGAATCCATCTACATCCATAGATGCACGTGCTCTACCACTAGCCTTGAATGGGAATGATCCAGATTTAAACTTAACACCATCAGCTTTCAATTGCTCTTCAGTTTTACCAACTGCAGCAACCTCAGGCCAAGTATAAATTACTCCTGGAATAAGATTATAATCAATATGCGGTTTTTGCCCTGCAATTAGTTCAGCAACATAAACACCTTCTTCCTCAGCTTTATGTGCAAGCATTGCACCTTTTATTACGTCACCAATTGCATAGATATTAGCAGCTGACGTTTGAAGGTTTGCATTTACATCAATTCTTCCTTTATCATCTACTTTTACCCCTGCATTCTCAAGGTTCAACCCTGCTGTATAAGGTGTTCTACCTACAGAAACTAAACAATAATCAGATTCAAGTACGACCTCTTCACCTTTCTTATTGTTCGCCTTTACAGAAACTACATCGCCTTTACGAGAAACATCAACAACACCATGGTTTAGGTAGAATTTGAATCCCAATTGCTTTGTAAGCACCTTTTTCAATTCTTTCGCCAATGCCTTATCCATTTCTGGAATAAGTGTATCCATATATTCAACAACACTTACTTTAGCACCAAGTCTAGCATATACAGATCCTAACTCCAATCCAATAACACCACCACCAATTACGATAAGGTGTTTAGGTACCTCTTTTAAATTAAGAGCTTCCGTTGAAGTGATTACTCTATCTTTATCTAAAGAAATAAACGGAAAGCTTGCTGGCTTTGAACCTGTAGCGACAATAGTTTTGTCCGCTTCAATTTCCGTAGTATTCCCTTCACTATCTGTTACGATAATATGCGTAGCATCTTTGAAAGATCCCATACCTTGTATAACATCGATTTTGTTCTTTTTCATTAAGAACTCAACCCCGTCGCAAGTCTGTGAAACTACTTCATTCTTTCGCCCAATCATTTGAGCTATATTGATAGTAGGCTCATTGATCTCGATACCGTGATCCTTGAACTGATGTTTTGCTTGATGGAAATGCTCAGATGAATCCAACAGTGCCTTAGAAGGAATACATCCAACATTTAGACAGGTTCCACCTAGTGTACTATATTTTTCAATGATAGCTGTTTTAAAGCCCAATTGTGCACATCTGATAGCAGAAACGTATCCACCGGGTCCGGAACCGATAATAGCTACATCATACTTGCTCATAACGTTTTTCTTTTTTTAATTATCTAGGCAAATGTAAGAATATTGAACATAACTAAAAGGTCCTATTAAGCTTCTTTTAATAAATTTTTACACAATTTCAAAAGCGGCAGTTGAAATTTCCTTAAGTTTGGCATTTGCAGACAATAACATAAATTTTAGGCAAGGTACTATGAAGAAATTTTCATCTTTATTTCTAGCATTTCTAGCTGGAACTTTACTAAGTATAGCCCAAGTTCCAGGTGATACTTTACACATTGCTGGTCATGACAATGTACACATGAATTGGTACGGAAACTATGATCAGGCTGTGACATTTCCTGAAACTGAAGATACTTATCGTCAAATTCTAATGAAATTCACCCTTAGCTGCCCTTCAGGTGGTTGTAGTGATTGGGATTATGATGTTGAAATCTACAAAAGACATGACACAGGGATATTGGACTCTAACCTTGTTTCCTACCCTGACTTCCAAGTAGATGGTTCTACGGTTGACTCAATAGCGTATAATACAGATACAACCTATGTTACATTTTTCGGTAACGACACAAGCAGTACTGATTCAATCATCAACGTAGTTACTATTCAACTTTTTGGTGATAGCTTGAATCCAACGACACAAACAGATTCAATGACGGTCTTCTTGGGAGACTATTACAACTATTATTATGATTCTTTAGGTGTTGTTGTAGATTCTATTTGGGTAGATGCTAATAACACTATGAATGTGGAATACTACGAGCAATATGAGTATTTCAACAAAATCATCAACATTGAGTTAGGTAGAATTGTAACTCCATATGCAGCTGGATTAGACAATACCTGGAGTAGAGAATATTATTTTGACATTACTGATTTCGCTTCTATCCTGGAAGCTGAACAGACCATTAGAGCTAAATACAGCGGATGGTCAGATGGATTTACAGTAACCTTAGATTACTATTTCATTTATGGTACGCCTACTCGAACTGTAAAAGAAATTCACCCATTATGGTCAGGATATTATGCCTTTGGTAAATGGGAAGATAATGTACACACCATTGAAAATAAAATTAAAGATTACACCTTTAATAAAGGGGATGCTAGCCATGCAAAATTAAAATTCACTCCTTCGGGACATGGTATGGCAGATCAAAATTGTGCTGAATTTTGTATTAAATCATATATCGTTGAATTCAATGGTCAAGATCAATACGAAAATAATATCTGGAAAGATGATTGTGGATCTAATGCTCAATTCCCACAACCTGGAACATGGCTTTATGATCGTGCAAACTGGTGTCCTGGTGAGTTAGTTCCAATACACGAATATGAGCTTGGTGAATTTTTGGTAAGTGGTGAAAATACCATAGATGTTGATTTTGATTCTTATCACAACAATTCTTCAAATGGTGCTGGATATCAAATTGCAGGTAACCTAATCACATACGGAGATTGGAATTTCAACAACAATGCAGCGCTTGAAGAAATACTTGCTCCTACAAAAGCTTTCGATCATAGTAGATTTAATCCAATTTGCGGTCGACCTGAAGTTAGAATTAAAAATAACGGTGGTGAAGACCTAACAAGTTGTACTATTGAGTATGGTATTACTGGAGTATTTAACTCTACGTATAATTGGACAGGAAGTATAGATCCTTTAGAATCAAAAGATATTCTTTTACCAGCATTTTCTCCTTGGTTTTATGCTCAAGAATTAAACAACAACTTTTATGCGCGTGTTGTTTCTCCGAATGGACAAACAGATGAGGATTTGACAGATAATGAAAAAGTATCTTCATTCGATATCGTGGAAGACCTTCCTTCTGAGTTTACATTAAAAGTGAAAACGAACACTAAGGGATATCAAACAAACTGGTATATCAAAAATGTTGGTACGGGTGAAATTGCATACTCTGGATCTAATTTAGATAATTCAACTACCTACGAAATTGAAATGAATTTTGAACCTGGTTGTTATGAATTCCAAATAAACGATACAGGTAAAAACGGTCTTAAATGGTGGGCTGATAACGACGGTAGTGGATTAGTAAGATTTATCAAAACAAATAGTCCAGGTACTGTCAAGGCTTTTACGCCAGATTTCGGAGCCTTTATTAACTACAAATTTACAGTAGGAGTTTCTTTGTCAACTGAAGAAACGAACTTGGAGGAAGTACATATTGTTCCAAACCCATCAAATGGTGTATATACAGTTAGTGGAAGCTTAAATACTGAAAAAGACGTAAAAATTGAGGTGTATAACGCACTTGGGAAATTGGTATATTTTGCTGAAATGAATGGTGAAGAAATCTATCATACCATTGACATTAAAGACCATGCAAATGGTGTTTACATTGTGAAGGTTATTTCAGGAGATTTAATCTCAACTAAAAAATTGATCAAATACTAAACAACTATAGTTTAGCAAATTCTCAAAAGGCCAATCTTTTAAAAAAGGATTGGCCTTTTTTTATACGATTAATTTCATTTCCCTATTCAATGAGATTTAATTAATCTGAATTTTATTGTATTTTCGCAAAAAATTTCTTCTATGTACAAAGCGATTATCAGACCATTACTATTCAAACAAGACCCCGAAAAAATTCATCATTTCGTATGTAACACCCTAAAGCGTGTTCATAAGATTCCAGGGGCAAAAGGAATACTAAAAAGTATGTACCAGGTTTCTGATAAACGCCTAGAAAAAAATGTATTCGGAATAAACTTCCCTAATCCCGTAGGTTTAGCAGCAGGTTTCGATAAGGATGCCCTAATGATCAATGAGCTAGATTCTCTTGGTTTTGGATTCATTGAAATCGGAACACTAACTCCAAAGGGACAAGATGGAAATCCTAAACCACGTATGTTTCGCTTACCTGAAGATCAAGCCTTGATCAACAGAATGGGATTCAACAATAAGGGAGTAGATGTTGCCATAGAGCACCTTAAAAACAAAGGGAATATTATCGTTGGAGGAAATATAGGTAAGAATAAAGTGACTCCAAATGACGAGGCCTTAAATGACTATTTATATGCCTTGGAACAACTTTATCCTTATGTAGATTACTTTGTTGTAAATGTAAGCTCTCCAAACACACCTGGATTAAGAGAATTACAAGACAAGGAGCCATTGATGAAATTGCTTATTGCACTACAAGAGAAAAGAGATACCTATAAGGATAGAAAGTCCATTTTACTGAAAATTGCTCCAGACTTAACGGATGGACAATTGGATGATATCATTTCGTTAGCTCAGGAAATAAATTTAGATGGAATAATAGCTACCAATACTACCATTTCCAGAGCTGACCTCAACACCACTGACGATAGAATCAAAGAAATTGGAGCAGGTGGTTTAAGCGGAAAACCAGTAAGACAACGAAGTACAGAAGTAATCAGATACCTTTCAAAATCATTGGGTGCAGATTTTCCAATAATTGGAGTTGGGGGAATTTACACAGCTGAAGATGCTATAGAAAAATTGGAAGCTGGAGCTTGTTTAGTACAGGTATATAGTGGCTTCATCTATGAAGGCCCCTCCATGATTAAAAAAATAAATAAGGCGCTACTTAAGCGAAAGTAGGATTAGAAAAATGTATAAAAAAGGGCATTGATTATTCAATGCCCTTTTTTATATTCCTATTACTATGATTAGTCTACTTCTTCAAAGTCTACATACTCACCCATCGATTTGGTAGACATCTTTTGTTGTTTTGTTGTTTTCTTTTTTTCCAGAGTCACCCTACCTTCATCCTTTTTATCAAAAGTACTCGAATGTGACTGCTGATATCCTGATTGTCCACCTGCTGCCTGTCTCATTTGTTCTTCCATCTTTTTTTGAATCTTAGACATTGCCGATTTAGCAATGAATGGACCAATAAATCTCCAAACAAACTTCCATGCATAATAGATAAATGCGATAATTAATAATGTCTTGATCATCTTAATTCTTTACTTTATTTCTTTACGAATACTGAAGTTTATTCAAATTCTGATAAACTCCTTTTTCTTTTTCTAATAACTCTTCATGGGATCCTTTCTCTACGATTTTCCCCTCATCTAAAACGAAAATTCTATCCACCTTTTTGATGGTAGATAATCTATGGGCGATTATGATAGATGTACGATCCTCCATCAAATCTTCAAGTGCACGTTGAACATACATTTCAGATTCAGAATCTAAAGCAGACGTAGCTTCATCTAAAATTAGAATCTTAGGATCCTTCAAAATTGCCCTTGCAATAGCAATTCTTTGACGCTGACCACCTGAAAGCTGTATTCCTCTATCTCCAACCAATGTATCAAAGCCCTCTGGAAAACTTTGAATAAACTCCATTGCATATGCCTTTTTGGCTGCTAATTCAATTTCCTCTCTTGTCGCATCTGGTTTACCGTAAGCTATATTTTCATAAATACTCGCCGCAAACAACATCACCTCTTGAGGAACAATTGCAATTTGGTTTCTTATAGAATACAAATCGAGTGTATCAACAGACTTACCATCAAACTGGATGGAGCCTTCTGCATTGTCATAAAACTGCATCATTAGAGAAGTCAAAGTGGACTTTCCTGCTCCTGAACCACCAACCAAGGCAATCTGCTCTCCCTTATCTATAGCAAAATCTATACCTTTTAAAACGGTCATTTCAGGTCGTGATGGATATGCAAAATTCACATTAGTAAAACTAATTTCACCTTCTAATTGATCGTATACTCCTTTTTGCTCTATAGGTTCCGGATGCTCATCAAGTATATCCATTAGTTTCTCTGAGGCTCCTATCGCTTTCTGAACTTGAGCATACAAATTCCCGATACTACCGATACTTGCGGCAATAAAAATTGTCAACAGTAAAAACTCTGACAAACCTCCAACCGTTAAATCACCTGTTTTGATTAATCGAACACCATACCAAACTACTCCAACTATAGCACCAAAGACACCAAAAACGATAAAAGAAATGAATGCACCTTTCAACTTCCCCCCTTTGATTGAAATGCTTTCTATAACATCAACATCGCGTTGATATCGTTCCATTTCAAACAACTCGTTGGTGAAGGCCTTAACATTAGCTATTCCAGAGAAAGCCTCTTCTACAACAGCGTTTGAATCCGCAATTTTTTCCTGAATATTTTTAGAGTAATTTTTCAATTTCTTACCGTAGAAAACCGCCAATAAAATGATTACCGGTAATACTGCAAGCATGAATAATGAAAGTTTTGGAGACACAAAAAACAACATGACAATACCTCCAAACAAAATGACAATTTGTCTTATAAACTCCGCCGAAGTGGTCGTAAAGGTCTCTTGAAGAAGCGCTATATCAGATGAAATTCTACTATTTAATTCTCCTACCCTATGCGTGTTAAAATAATTCATAGGCAAATGAAGAATATGTCTGAAAATTGCCTTTCTCAATGAAGCAAGCGTCTTTTGGGTAACATTGACAAACAATACAACTCTAAAATAAGAAAATACAGACTGAAGAGCGAAAAGTACTAATAAGCCCAGAGCAATGGTATTAATATTATCAAATGCACCTTCTCCATTTGTAGCTTCCTGAATCAAATTCCCCATCATTTTTGGAAAAATCAAAGAAACTGAACTCGACAATAATAAGAAAATCATCCCAATAAGGAAGGTCCATTTATGAGGCAACAAAAATTGAAAGACTCTCATAGCTTTTCTTACCCCGTCCTTGGTCAACTTTATTTTTTCCGTCGACTTATTTTTATTTCTTCCAAATGGCGCCATTCAAATTCAGTTTTGTAGGCTGCAAATTTAATAAAGTATATGCAGAATAGGGCAAAAATATGGCAGTGCTTTGTTAATTTACACTAGAATATTAAGCTCTCTGAACCTTTAAAGAAGAAGGTAACACTTCAATATGAATTTTATTTTCCACTTTTCTAGGTTCCCCATCCAGGTGCATTAATCCATTTTCTAATTCCAAGTCAAAAGATTTTGCTCGGAAAATTTTAACATAAGGGAATTTTGAAAATTTGTTGATTAAAAAATAGAAAATAAGCACTGGTGTCAATATTTTTGGAAATCGTTCCAACACACACAAATCTAACAAGCCGTCATCATCAACAGCCAAAGGGGCAACTCGGAGATCATTCCCATATTGAGTTCCATTAGCAAAACTGATAAAAACAGCATCCAGCTTAATATCTAGACCTTCTGTTTTTATTCGATAACGCTTTGCCTTGTAACCGAACCATTCCTTCACAATTAACTTTCCATAGGTGAACAATCCTCTTTTTCCAGCCTTATCAAATTCATGGGCTATATGAGCATCAAAACCAACACCTGATACATTCAAGAAGAACTCCCCATTTAATAAACAGGTATCCATGGACTGAATTGTATTATCGTTAATCTGGGAAATTGATTTTTTGACATCCATAGCAAGTCCTAAATGCCTGGCTAATCCATTCCCACTACCACAAGGTATGATGCCAAGAGCAGTTGTAGAACCAACTAAGCCTTTTGCCACCTCATTTACTGTACCATCACCACCTACTGCAATTACAATGTCTACTTCTGCCTCAACAGCCTCTTTAGCCAATTGGGTTGCATGATATTTTCTTTGAGTATGTTGAACCTCATATTTGAATTTATCTGCATCCAATAGATCTTCAATCAGCTTCTCTACCCCCTTTTGCTTACCAGTGCCAGATTTTGGATTAATGATAAACACTATTTGTTGTCTTTTAATCATCGTATTGGCTCAGGTAATAAGTTATTATTTATCAATCTAGCTTCATAATCTTGTATAATAGCTTTTAAGGTATCTGCATTCAGACTATTTCCTACAGAATTTTCTTCAATCAAATTATCTCTCAGTAAACTATCTAAGCGGTAATTAAATACACCTACTAAATTACTCCCGTCAAACTGGTATAGGGTATCTTTTTTAAGGTATTGATAAAATTCATTGATATAATTTATCGCATAAGCATCCTTTTCGGGAGCAAAAACTGAATTCCCAAAAGCCACAAATTTATCCTCATTACCTACTACATCTAAAACAGTAGGCATTATATCTATTTGCTGTACCACCCTATTGGATTTTCCTTTCATTTGATCATCCTTAGGGTTATAAATAGCTAAAGGAACTCTATACTTACCTATGGTTGTTTTATAATAATCTGAAATGGATCTAAATGAGTGATCCGCAGTAATGATGAATGTAGTATTATCAAACCAATCTTGCTGTTTAGCCTTGTCAAAAAACTGTCTCAAAACCTCATCCGCATAACCAATACTTTCATGAATTTTCAATTCTCCTTTAGGAAACCTATTCTGATACTCTTTAGGAATTCTGTAAGGATGATGCGAGGATAAGCTAAACATTGTATAAAAGAATGGCTTTTCTTCTTTATTCATACGATCTAAGAAAAATGGGAAAAATTTATCGTCGTAAATTCCCCATTTACCATCATCATGCTCGGGATTTGGATAATCCTCTTTCCCAATATACCTTTGTATTCCACTTGCAGCACAGAAACCATCAAAGCCCATTGTTCCAGTTGCTCCACCGTGAAAAAATGCGGTAGAATACCCCATCTCATTCAAATAATGAGGAAGGGCCTTCAACCTATTTCCACCATAAAAAGAAGTGATAAAAGCCTCAGTAGACAAAGCAGGGATGGATGCCAAAATGGAAGGGAGACTTTCTATTGATCTCGTTCCATTAGCAAAGGCTTGGTCAAATACCAAAGACTCCTCCAATAGAGAATCTAAAAATGGCGTATATCCCTTACCGTTGTAATAACCTATATATTCCCTACTAAAACTCTCCATTATCAATAAAACAATGTTAGGTTTCTCAATAGTGGAATCTGATTGATCAATAACCTTTTCGTGATCTACATACTTGCTCAAATTTTCTGGACTGAAATATTCCCGACCTTGTAATTCCGTCTTTTTCCAGGTAGATATAATACAGAAAGGATTATTCAATACCAAAGGAACCATTTCTTGCTTAGTCAGCTGTCCTGCATTGATTATTTTGATTGGTTTATATTGCCATCCACCTCGAATACCTAATAAAAATGGAACTAATAGAAGTATACTGATGATAAACTGACGAAGATAGGATCCAGTTTTGGTAAGTCTCTTATCGAAGGAAATCGTGGGATATTTAACAACTAGAAAAATTGAAAGAATAATAAAGAGTACTGAAAGATACCAGTTTTGAAGAATAAAATCCATGGCTACCTTTTCACCTTCATCTCCCATCTTTAGAAATGAAATAAAATCGTAAGCAATTCTTCTGCCGGAAAATTTATAATATACAATATCGGATAGATTTAGAACTAGGACAATCAAGTGGCCTATCACAAAAATACCTTTTTGTATAAACTGAAAAGGACGGTTTATTTGGAACCTAAACGGAATATAAACCGCAAAAAATAAAGGAACATTAAGGTAAAATGAGGCAAAAATATCGAACCTCAAACCGAGCACTAAAGCTTTAGCTATCTCTACAAAGCCATTATTATTGAATTCTGTCCAAAAGAATACTAAAAACAAAATCCTACATACGCTGAATATCCCAAGCGAAAAAAGAAGTCGTTTGATAAATAATTTCCAATGTAGAGCGTTTGTTCCTTGCATTCTATTTTTTTACGGCTATAAATGTAAACTAATTCACCCATTTTTGAATGAAAAATTATACGTTTTATGCCTACCACATATAGCTTTAATTAGAAGCTATAATCTATCCTTTTTTCATAACTTGCGAGAAATTTAAGGTACCCAAATATATCCTGCAAATGCATAGAAAGAATCACAAAAAAGGTTTAAAACAAAGTAATCTTAAACCTGGTAAAAATAGACAGACTTTTTTAAATGTAAAAGAGGATGCTGAATTGTTGACTTTTCTTCTTGATCAAATGCAAGGAAAAAGTAAAAGTGCACTTAAATCCCAATTATCCAAAGGACTAATAACAGTTGGTGGTAAAGTCGTTAAACAATTTAACGAACCGCTAAAAGCTGGGCAAAAAGTTGTGCTTAACACTCACCTTGAAGCTAAACCGGTTTCTGATTCAAAAGTTCAAATCATATTTGAAGACCAAGATGTAATTGTTGTTTTCAAAAAAGCAGGCTATCTATCTATTGCTTCCAACAAGGAAAAGGTTAAAACTACCTACAATTTCCTGAACAATCATGTCAAAAAGGAAAAGGAATCCAACAAGATTTTTGTTATTCACAGGTTAGACAGAGAGGTTTCAGGACTAATGCTATTTGCTAAAAACCAAAAAGCGGAGGCAAAACTTCAAGTATCCTGGACAGAAAATATCGACAAGCAAGAATACCTTGCAATTGTTGAAGGGGAAATGAAAAAAACCAAAGGTAAAGTCAAATCCTTCCTCAAAGAAAATAAGGCAATGGTAATGTATTCCAGTCCTAGTTCTAATGATGCAATGGAAGCCTTAACCTATTTTGAGGTAATCAAAAAAAATCAAGAGCATTCGCTGGTAAAAATAAACACTACAACAGCTAGAAAGAACCAAATTAGGGTTCATATGAAGGATTTAGGTCACCCAATTGTTGGGGACGAAAAATATGAATCTCTTACAGATCCTATTAACCGAGTTGCACTTCACGCCAGCCTACTTGTATTCAAGCATCCAAAAACCGGCGAGATGATGGAATTTAAAAAAGATATGCCTACAAAGTTCACCAATTTGATGCGTGGAAAAGTAAAACCTAAGAAATAAAATCACCTATTAGTTGAGGGACAATTATCCTCGCTATGCCTTTCCAAAAATTCATATTTTCACTATATTTACATAATCTCCTGATAATTAGAGAATTAAAATTATCTTAGAATGTGTAAAATATGATATACCGTTCAAGACATAGTATAAGTTGGGGTATATTATTGTGGTTGCCTGATATATTTCTGTTTTTATCTGGACAGGAATCAGGCTCGTTGTTGTTAAATTTCATAGCTATTATGTACCTGATAATTGTTGCTACAGCCTGGTTTGGAACAAGGTATATTATTGAGGGTGAATATTTATTTGTCAAAATGGGACCGATACTAACACACAAAATCTGGATACCCTCCATACAAAATGTACGTAAAATACGTTCAAGCAATTTTGCTCCGGCCTGGTCTTCAGATAGGTTGATTATCTTTTATGAGAAGGTGAAGACGGTACACATATCTCCCAAAAACCCCAATCAATTCCTCAAAGATCTAAATGTTTAGGTACACTAAATCCATATATTACCGTTATAATGCTATTCTTAATCAATGCTCCGACATTGCTATTTTATACAAATTCACCTTGCAAATGACCTGGATTTAAAATACGATTTAAATTTATTGACCTACTAAGGTCTATCCACCTATCATCTAGGTTATTTTTTATCATTAATTTTCCTATTTTTGAGGCTATGAATTTTTCATCTAAAGTTTTACAAGAAGCAGTTGACCAACTTTCTATTCTTCCAGGGATTGGAAAGAAAACAGCGCTTAGACTTGCTCTTTTTTTACTAAAAAAAGATAAAGAAGTTAGTGTGCGATTCACCAAGGCAATTTTAAATATGAAGGAAGCACTTCATGAATGCAAAAATTGTCACAATGTTTCTGATCATGACATTTGTGAAATTTGCTCTAACCCAAACCGTGAAGAGGAAGTCATTTGTATTGTTGAAGATATAAGAGATGTAATGGCCGTGGAGAATACAGCTGAATTTAAAGGGAAATACCATGTTTTAGGAGGACTAATATCACCAATGGATGGTATTGGCCCTATGGATCTGCACATTGAAACCTTAAAATTTCGTCTGGAAAACAAACCAGAAATCAAAGAAATCATCTTTGCACTGAGTCCAACGATGGAAGGTGACACCACCCAGTTTTACCTTTTTAAACAGCTTGAAAAATTCAATAAAAAAATCAGCACGCTTGCTCGAGGAGTATCCTTTGGTGAAAACCTCGAATTTGCTGACGAGTTAACTTTAGGTCGCTCTATTGCAAAAAGGCAGCCGTATGATAAATCAATTTAAAGCATTTGGTTTCCATGAAGCTTTCAATCATAATAGTCAACTATAATGTCAAGTACTTTCTTGAACAGTGTTTAATATCTGTTCAGAATGCTTGTAAAAATATATCCGCAGAAATTATTGTTGTAGATAATAACTCTGTTGATGGATCCGTTGAGATGCTTCGGGAAAAATTCTCGGATATCCAGCTAATTGCCAATAAGGATAATACAGGATTTTCAAAAGCAAACAATCAAGCATTAGCGATCTCCAAAGGAGAATACGCATTGCTTTTGAATCCAGATACAGTTGTTCAAGAAGATACTTTTTCAAAATGTATCGAATATATGGATCAACACCCTGACACTGGAGGTTTGGGTGTAAAAATGGTTGATGGTAAGGGGCTTTTCCTTCCTGAATCGAAACGTGGACTTCCAACACCAGCAGTTGCCTTTTATAAAATTTTTGGTTTATCTACCCTTTTCCCAAACTCTAAAAAATTCGGACAATATCATTTGAGCTTTTTAGATAAAGACGATAATCACGAAATCGAAGTGCTTTCCGGAGCTTATATGTTCATGAGGAAATCCGTATTAGATAAAATTGGATTTCTGGATGAAACCTTTTTCATGTACGGGGAAGATATAGACCTTTCTTACAGGATCATATTGGATGGCAATAAAAATGTCTATTTTTCAGATACCAGTATCATTCATTATAAAGGAGAGAGCACTAAAAAGGGAAGTCTTAATTATGTCTTTGTATTCTACAACGCCATGATTATTTTCGCCAAGAAACATTTCTCTCAAAAAAATGCAGCTATTTTCAGCTTCCTTATAAACCTTGCAATTTATCTAAGAGCTGGAATATCCATTTTCAAAAACTTTGTAAAAAAAGCCAGCTTGCCTCTTTTTGACATAGCTATTATAGCTGGTGGCTTTGAGATTATTAAAAATTACTGGGAGGCCAACCATCTGTATGTGATTGGTGGCCAGTATCCTGACTTTTTAATGCAATATTTTCTACCGGGATATATCTTCTTTTGGTTAGGTTCTGTATTCCTTAATGGAGGCTACGATAAACCTATTAGTCTCATAAGAATATTAAAAGGGGTTAGTATAGGTGCAGTAGCTATTCTTGTAGGCTATGCCCTTTTAAGTGAGGAATATAGAACTTCCAGAGCCCTTATTATTTTGGGTTCAACTTGGGCCGGGTTGTCTTTAGTTGGTTCTAGATTACTTTTTAATGCTATTGGCTTAAAACCTTTTCAATTTCAAGCTGATAAGAAAAAAAGAGTATTAATCATAGGTGATGACCAAGAATATAAAAGGGTTAATCAGTTATTACAACAGACCTCCAGTAAGGCCACCTTTGTAGGGAAGGTTTCCAGTTCAGAAAATGCACATGGTGAAGGTTTTCTTGGTACTACAAAGGATTTAAAAGAAATCATCAGGATCTATAATATCGAAGAAATAATCTTTTGTTCAAAGAACTTAACTTCCAATGAAATTATTGGACTAATGTCCGATATTCAGTTAGGGGATTTAGAATTTAAGATAGCTCCAAATGAAAGCCAATTTATCATTGGAAGTAACAGTATAAATGCTACTGGAGAGTTGTATTCTTTGGATATAATGGGAATCATGAAAAAGGAAAATAAACGAGCGAAACGACTATTCGACATTATCACATCTTTAATCCTATTGGTTCTTTCTCCTATTTTGTTTCTATGGATTTTGGATCCTGTAGAATTCATCAAGAATAGTATCACCACCTTGTTTGGACAAAATACTTGGATTGGATTTGCTCCAGGAGGAAATCAAGAACAGATTTTACCTAAAATAAAACCTGGTATTTTATATCCTACAGATGTGTTGACAAAAAATGATATCAATAAGCAAGTCATAGATAATCTAAACTTGCTCTATTATAAAGAATATCAAGTATCCAATGATTTTAAATTACTGATTAAAAATCTACCGAAACTTGGACGTAAAGTAAACTAGGCATGAATTATTTAGAATTTACCATCCCACTGGGACAGGAACACACTTGCGATTCTGACGAAATATTTGCAGATATATTAACTGCAGAAATGGGAGAATTAGAATTTGAAAGCTTCGTTACTGAAGGAGCCAATCTAAAATGTTATATCCAAAAGGATCTTTGGAATGAGGATAATTTCAATGCTAATGATTTCTTATCAGGTATCTCTAAAGATATCAAAGAAATAGAACAGCAAAATTGGAATGCAGAATGGGAGAAAAGCTTCTCGCCTATCATTGTTGAAGACAAATGTATCATTCGCGCTTCCTTCCAGGAGGCACCAGACAATATTATTTATGATATTGTGATTGACCCAAAAATGTCCTTCGGAACCGGTCATCATGAAACCACTTATCTTATGTGTTCATTTTTGATGGATGAAGATGTAAAAAACAAGGCAGTATTAGACATGGGATGTGGAACTGGAGTTCTGGCCATATTAGCTTTAAAAAAAGGAGCCGGTTATGTTGAGGCAATAGACATTGACCATTGGGCATATACCAATACCATTGAAAACATCACTAACAACCATACCGAAAGTATCCTAGTTAAGGAAGGAGGGTCTGAAGCCATTGGAGAGCGTTCATTTGACATTATTTTGGCTAATATCAATAGAAATATCCTATTGATGGATATGGATAAATATGTAGCCAAACTTCCTAAAGGTGGAATTTTATTCCTAAGTGGATTCTATGAACAGGACATTACCATTCTTGAAGCCAAAGCAAATGAATTAGGAATGGAAATAATTGACAAAAAAGTAAAAAATCATTGGACCTCTCTCAAATTAGCTAAAATTTGAAAAAAACATTCTGGATAGTATTTCTCCTTTGCTGTGGATTGAAGCTTCAGGCTCAAAAAACAACCCTGCAAATTGCCGACCAAGTCAATCAACAACTGACGGGATTGGAAGGGACTTCCTATTATTCTGAGGCAAAAACCTTTATTTCACATATTCGTCAAGGTCATTTTGATGAAGATGAAGAAAAAAGTTTGATCAAATTATTCAAATTAATTAGACAGAAGCACTTTACCTCAAAGAAAGTTTATTGGAATTTATTTAGAATATATAATGCCTTAAAAGCGAACAAAATAGACGCTACCGACTTTGAAACCCTCATTTACTATATAGGGCTGGATGTTCAGGATAATTATTTGGAACGAGCCTTAGTTATTTTAGAGAATGTTGGGAATTTCCTACAGAATGAAATCCTTTACCAAGGAAATAAATTCACTTGGTCCTGTTCGAATTCAAATTGGTCTATATCAGATAATATTTACCTATCCATAAATTTTAACAAGGTAGATATTCAACTAAATATAGCGAATGAAACATTTACAATTCATAACGCGATTGGAGAATTTAGATTGGACCAAGGTGATTTCATCGGTAGTGAAGGTGAGGTGAAATGGGACAACTATGGCCATTCATCCTATAAAAGAAAAACCAAATTAGGAAGGTTTGAAATACAGAGTGCCTCATCAAGATTTTATGCCGAGGAAGTATTGCTTTTAGATAATGAGCTTGCAGAAGAGGAAATCAGTGGTGATCTAATTTTTAAAAGAAGTTCGAATCCCAAGGATGGTATTTCACAATATGAATTAATCTTTAAAAGCTATGATATATATCCTCTCAAAAAATTTCATCCCCAAATACAAGCTAAAACAGGAATAAAATTAGTCAATAGCCATTTTAAACCCTATGCGCCAAAACACCATAAGATGCACTTTATGATACGTGCTGAGGGTGAAAAATTGGTAGATATTGCCAGTACCAATTTTCAATTGGAAGACGACCTTTTCAATGTAAAGGAAGGTTCCTTTAGGTACTATTTTAAGAAGGATTCTATCAGCCATCCAATGGTGGATTTCAAATACTATATGAACGAAGGCTTGTTTCATGCAGTAGTACCTAAAAACCCGATAGGAAGAAAAACACCATTTGAAGATAGCTACCATGGACTTCACATTCTAGCCCAACATTGTTACTGGGACCAGAGTATGAATCAACTTATTTTTGAAAATAAGGAGATGTCTCAGTTGGTTCCGGTAAAATACCAATCTCTGAAATATTTTCATCCAGATTGGTTTATCAATATGTTTGGAATGGAAGACATTCATCCTACCTCTCTTTTAAAAAGGCTTTCCAAACAAAACAACTGGGAAAGAAAATTTGACCTCATTCAAGTTCAAGAAATATATAAAGTCGATGTAAACACATTGCATAGTTTGATGGTTGAGTTTACAAACCATGGGTTTATAGATTATGACCCTGTTCAAGAGTTTGTTGTAATAAAAGACCGTTTCTTCACTTTTTATGAAGGCATGAAGAAAAAGAAAGACCATGATCAACTTAGAATTACATCAAACATCAACAATCGGCCAAGCGGAATTATCGACTTAGAAACAGGTATTTTAGATATTTATAAAGTTAAAGAAGTAAATATCAATACTAAACAAATGACCTCCATTTATCCGGAAGATGAAATCGTCCATATCCATGAAAAAATGGACCTTACCTTCGATGGAACCACCCTATGTTCAAAATTTGCATTTTTCGGTACAGAGCAATTTTTTGACTATGATAAATACAGTTTCTTTTTCGATACAATAGATTCCGTAAGATATTTATTGGAACTCCCGATAAAGGATAGCATTCATATACAGCCTTGCAATACCGTGATTCAAGCATTCACAGGAATCTTGGAAATTGACCGACCAAACAATAAAAGCTCAAAAAAAGAGCTTAAGCAATATCCTAAACTGACAACAGAATCGGCTTCCTATGTATATTATGATGCAGTAAAGGATGGCATCTATCCAAAAGATCAATTTCATTTCAAATTGGATCCATTTAAACTCAGCAGTCTTAAAAAACTAAACACACAAGACCTTACTTTTTCCGGCACCTTATTTTCAGGGGAAATTCTACCAGACATAACAGAAACACTAGTACTAAATGATAAGCAAGAACTAGGTTTCATTCATAAAACAAAAGGGAATTACAGCCTTTATAAAAAAGGTGAATTTCGGAATACTTTGATATTGGAAAATAAGGGGCTATCAGGATTTGGACAAATCACCTACAATGGTTTAAAGCTAGCATGTGATTCATTGGACCTCTACCCTAACTATGCTTACGGAGATGTTAAAGAATCCAGTTCCAATCCTTTCCAAGCCAACTTTTCTATTCCAAATCTAAGAGCAAAAGAAGTCCGAATGGATTGGTTCCTAGATCTGGGTATCATGGAATTGAAAAATCAATCCTTACCTTTTGAAATATATGGCAACCATCTTTTGGACGGTGGACTAGAAATGACAGACACTGCACTACTCGGATATGGAACCTTACAAACTGAAAATATTGTTTGTCATTCTGGGAATATACACTTAAAGGACAAAGCCTGGAAAGCTCATGAATCCAAATTAAGGATTTTCCAACATCCAGACATTTTGGACTTTTTCACCGATGAAGAAATCATTAGACAGGAAAATGCACAAATAATTTTCCTTACGGATTCTAGAAAACTGATTTCAGGAAAGAATAAACAAAATGCAGCCTTTCAATTACCTATAAATCAGTATCAACTTAATATGGAAAGAATGACCTATACCCTTTCCAGTGATTTGATCCATTTTAACACCAATGACAGTTTATTAATTGGAAGTTTTACATCCATACACCCCTATCAAGATTCACTGGAAATTTGGGGTAATAGAGCAAATTTAGCACTTTCTGACCTCCAGTTAGAATTTGAAGATATAAGAGGTGTAAAAGTAGCCGATGCACTTATTAAACCCAAAAAGGAAATTCTTAAAATTAACGAAATAGGATTCCTCGACACCTTAAGAGAAGCTAGCCTTCAACTTATAAATAATGAAGATCAGGTAAGGTATCAATTCCAAAAAGCCAAAGTAAATATTTACGGAAAGGATGATTATAAGGCCTCAGCTGATTTTGTTTATACGAATAGATTGGGATCCAAACAATCTGTTCATTTTGAAGATATTCATGTAACAGAAAGTGAGAAAAGCCACGGTGTGGCAGACTTAACGAGTGAAGATGCCTTTTATATTGATCCTCAAATATCCTTCGAAGGATCCCTTACGATTGATGATGAAAAAGGAACTTTAATAGCTGAGGGAAATACCCAATTTCACGATCCATGCACCATACTAACAGGACCTTCTTTTGCTTTTAAGGACAGTTTAGACAAATTCAATGCATATTTAGAGGAAGAGGAAAAATCCGAAGAAAAGCCATTTTGCTCCTTGATGTTTAATCAAGAAACGTATGAAATTTACCCTGCCTTTTGCATTGACAAGAAGAGTGAGGAGGATTTATCCTTATTAACTATTCAAGGAAAATTATCATATGATAAAGATGAAAATTATTACAAAATAAAAGGTAGCCATTCAGACGACCATGCCAATTTAACCGAGGACTGCGAATATTGGATGGAAGGCTTTTTTAATTTAAGTCATTCAAAATTCATCTCCGATCTTGCTTATGGTTCTTTACAATGGAATGGCGTAAATAATGAAAAAAGTGTAATTGAATTACATTTCGGGTTGGATTTACCCATTTCAGATAAAGCGTTAAAATGGATGCGAAAAGACTTTGTTAGAAAATTAAAATATGCCGAACAATCTAATGAAGACCAAGTAAGTTACGCCAACTTTTTAAGATCTCTAATGGGCGAAGATCAAAGTCAGAGATATTTTAAAGCTAAATCTAAAGGAAGGTACTTTGTTCATCCATCCATGAGAAATGATTTATTTTTCACTGGATTGATGATGGAATGGAATGATGAATTGGAATTATTTGAAAACAGCTCAGAATATATCAGTTTAAATCATATTGAAGGTACCAAAGTTGACAGAATGGTGAAAGGAAAGATTCAATATAGACCAAACAGTGAGGGAGATTATTGGTATTTCTATTTTGAATTTGAAGAAGGGGGATATTATTTTCTAGAAATTGATGGAAATATTTTATACACCTATTCTTCTGAACAAAAGTATAACCGCCTGATACAGAAAAAGGCAAAGGATATTAAGAAGAAGGGGGAAGTCTTTCAAACTAGCCTAAGCCCAGATTTCAAACGGTGAATTACATGAAAAATTAGATAAAAAGTGAATTATTTGTAAATTGCAGCTTAGTTAGAAATTAAACTATGAAGATATTATTGTATCTCCTGGCCTATCTAATTGGTTCTATCCCTACGGCAGTATGGATAGGAAAAGTATTTTACAAAATTGACGTTCGTGAATTTGGAAGTGGAAATGCTGGAGCAACCAACACCTTTAGGGTTTTAGGAAAAAAAGCAGGTATTCCTGTTTTATTGATAGATATACTAAAAGCATTTGCATCTGTAAACCTTGTACTATTTGCAGACGCACAGGACAATATTCCTATGAAAGTAACTCTAGGTATCATTGCTGTAATTGGGCATATTTTCCCCATTTATGCAGGATTTAGAGGAGGTAAGGGAATTGCCAGTTTACTGGGTGTCGTTTTAGCACTTCATCCACTTGGTGCATTAATGTCACTTTGCCTATTTATTGTATTATTAAGTATTACTCATTATGTATCCTTAAGTTCAATTATTTCTGCCATCTCTTTCCCACTATGGCTTATTTTTGTTTTTGGCGTATCGGACCCCTCTCTTCTTTTGTTTGCAATTACGATTGCTGCCTTAGTTTTGGTTTCACATCAAAAGAATATCGAAAGATTAATTAGAAAGGAAGAAAGTAAGATTTACATTATTAAACGTAAAAAAAAGGCTTGATTTAATAATAAATTAGTCAGAAAAGGTCAGGTTCTGCAACATTTGACAGATATTTTGACGCTTTCTCTCTAGAGTATTCTTTAAATTAATATATTTTATTATATTCCTTTTTTAAAAGGGCTGGATGGGTTATTTTCGTTACGAAAAACCAGATAAACTAAAAATCAATTGAAATTAATTTTCGACGAGGAAATATTGGATAAGTTATATTTTGGGGATCAAGATTTGATCAACCAAATGTTTAAATTATTCTTGGATCAATTAATAGAATCCAAATCAATCATTTTATCTGGTTATGACCAAAAGGATTTTGAAATGTTAAAAGGCATATTCCATAAGATGCGCCCTTCGTTTAAAATGGTAGGATTGGTAGAAGTATTCGAACAATTTGAAGTTCATGAACGCAAAATGAAAGATCAAAACTTGGCGTACTTGGAAGCAAATTATAACGAAATACTTACTACTATAGATAAAGCCTACGAGTTTATTGAAAAGAGATTACAAGGGAACTAAATAGAAATAGATATGATTAAATGTATTATTATTGACGATGATAAAATGTCAAGAGAGTTAATCTCATCCTACATATCTAAACTAGATAGCTTAGACCAGATAGGCGAGTTTGACAATGCTCTTGATGGAATGAAATTCATCAAACAAAATGAAGTAGATGTCATATTCCTAGATATTGAAATGCCAGACTTTTCAGGTCTTGATATGCTGAAGAGCACAAATGAATTACCTCAAATAATTTTTGTAACATCCAACAGAGAATATGCTGTTGAAGCTTTTGAACACAGTGTTTGTGATTTCTTGGTAAAACCTGTTGACTTTTCAAGGTTTGTGAAAGCCTCAGAAAGAGTTGTTTCAAAGCAACCTGAAGCACCAGAAAGCGATTCGGTAAATACTACCGATACAGACAATAGCAGCAGCAACAATACCAAATATATTTTCATTAAAGTTGATACGCGTTTCGTTAAGTTAAATCTAGATGATATTCTATACCTCGAAGCCAATGGAGACTATGTGGTTTTCAAAACTGCCAATAAGGGGTATATTGTCCACACCACGATGAAAAAAATAAATGATAAACTTCCAGATAATAAGTTTATCAAAGTACATAGGTCCTATATCGTTAATATTGATAAAATTGTGGATATCGAAGATACCACCCTTCTTATTGATAAAAAGATCATTCCAGTTAGTAGATCTAAAAAGGAAGATCTAATGAAAAGCCTTAACCTATTTAAATAATATGGTAATATTAGTCGATCAGCAGGATAATGAAATCGGCATAATGGAAAAGCTAAAAGCCCATGAGTATGGTTTACTTCATAGGGCTTTTTCTGTTTTTATATTTAATGCTAAAGGGGAAATGTTACTGCAAAAAAGAGCGGCAAATAAATACCATAGCCCCAATCTATGGACCAATGCCTGTTGTAGTCATCCAAAACCTAATGAGGAGCTTCAGACTGCATGTAAACGTCGATTAATAGAGGAAATAGGTATTCAAACAGATCAAGATCTTGACCATATAGGATATTTATTGTACAAAGCTCCCTTTGAGAATGGACTTACTGAACATGAGTATGACCATATATTAACCCTACATACCGATGCTCCACCAGTACTAAACCCGGAGGAGGTATCGGAATTTCGATACGTTAGTCTTAATGCTATAAAAAAAGAAATAAAAGCATCCCCAGAGCAGTTTACTGTTTGGTTCAAACTTATTCTTGAAAAAGATTTTTTTAAGCCTTAACGATTAATCTGGATATTCTATCCTAAGGTGATAGATATTTCTCAACCGTTGTTTCAATATCTTCTTGATCATATTTATCTCCTTAAAGGTGATATTAGCATTATCAAATTGCCCCTCTTTCATCTGATGAGCAATAATTTTATCTACAAGTACATGTATATCATCCAATGAAGGATGTGATAAACTCCTAGAAGCTGCCTCTACAGAATCAGCCATCATCAATATAGCCGTTTCTTTAGAAAAAGGCTTAGGTCCTGGGTAACTAAAAGCATTTTGATCCAATTCCCCTTCTGGAAAAGACTTTAGGTATTGTCTGTAAAAATACTGCACGGTACTCGTTCCATGGTGCGTTCGAATAAAGTCAATCACCCTATCAGGTAAATTATATTTCTTGGCGATCTCAATACCATTTATAACATGCCCAACAATTACGTTAGCACTCTCCTCAAAAGGAAGTTCATCATGAGGATTAACCCCGGTAACTTGATTTTCAATAAAAAATAATGGACTGGTCATTTTTCCAATATCATGGTACAATGCCCCAGTTCTTACTAATAACGCATTTGCACCAATTTCATTTGCCGCATTCTCCGCCAAATTAGCTACTTGTAGAGAATGTTGGAAGGTTCCTGGTGCTTCCTCTTGTAATTTCTTTAATAATGGATTATTGGTATCTGATAATTCAAGCAGAGAAACATCGGATATCAATCCAAATATCTTTTCGAATAAGTAAATCAATGGATAAGCCATTACAGTCAAACCTCCACCTATTGCCAAGTACATAAAGTTCCAATAGTTTATTTCCTCGAGTGAATTATTCTGAATAATCGCTAAAGCAAAATAGGACACTATATAAACGGTAATAATCTTGGTAGCTGATAAGAATAGATCCGCACGCGTATACATGCTAATAACCGCTAAGATCGATATGATCCCTCCCATTAACTCTATATAAATAAACTCAAAACTATTCGGTACAATAAAGGCTATAAGAATAGTAGTAATTAAATGACAAAATAAAGCCAGTCGCGTATCGTAAAATGCCTTTAATACCAAAGGAAGCACACAAAATGGCATTGCATAAATCAATTCTGGATTTACCTCAATACATAGTTTTGCCATACCGAACATCAATACAACATTGATAAGAATAAAACGCAAATTATTGGTATCTTCTATTATGTCTTCCCTGAACTGATTGATAAAAGAAAAAAGTATCATCACACAAATGGTCACCAATAGCAATTGACCTAAGATCATTAGAAAAATATTGGTACTGTTGGTGTTTTGCTGAACAAATTGTTGCTTATAGGAAATAAGGACTTGATAGGTATCCGGTGTGATCAATTTCCCTTTAGCAACAATGAGTGAATTCTCTTCTATACTCCCCTTAACCTTGGTGATTTTAACCAATGTTGACTCCAAATCCATTGCACTTGCTTCTTCATCATAATATATATTATTGGCTAAAGCATTTTGCAATATGGGAATTAAAAACTTTTTTGAATCTTCGTCTAATGGGAATTTTAACAGATAATTTGATGCCTGTTGCAAGGTATTAAAGCTGTAAATACTAGACATCTTTACCACCTTATCAGTACGTAAATAAATGAACTCCTTTTCGTTGTTATTTGTTGCTATAATACCTTTAGAAAAAAGCTCATTTAAAACATTTACACCTACCTCCTTTAAGGCTTTCAAATTCTCTATTTCTGCCTTTTCATCACCAGAGAAAAATGCCTTTATACCTTTAGTCAGAGCCTCTTCCTTCTCTTTAATCAACAGGTCAAATTGGTCCTTGAAAAATTTAACTTGTTTAGATACTATACCTCTATCCCTAAAAAAATACTGTTTTGCATTTTCCCGGATAAGGGTCTCTTCCTCTTCCAGTTCAGCTTCCGTTTTTAAAACAGAAAAAGGAAAACTTGCATAAAGGTGATCGTATTGCCAAACTTTACCTTTTGAAAATTCGTATTTAAATCTGACTTCCCGAGGTAACATATAGGCCAATAAACCTATCGTTATTGTAAGAACAATAATCTTATATATCAAAGAATAATATTGACCTATACGGGCAAAAAATGACTTCATATAAAAATGTTTATGCTTTGGAAACTTCAATATTCATCTGAAATGATCTACTATTGCTGATATTCCCATCAATAACCAAAGGCTCAATAATGTACTAATATAAAAAAAGTATAGGTTTCAACTTAAAGATTATGCTATTTAGTGGGATTCCTATCCAATTTAGCGCAAAAAAAAAGCAACCATAAGGTTGCTTTTTTTATAATAAGTAGATTTTATGCTTCTTCTGAAGTATTTTCAACTTCTTCAGTAGTATCCTCCTCGATCAAACCTACATAACCTTCTTGGTTTAATAGGTTGTACCAGCTAAATACCTTTTTAAGGTCTGATACATATACTCTATCTTGATCATAATCAGGTAAAATACTTTCAAAATATGTCTTTAAGTTATCTGTAGATTCCTTAGGACTGATACATTCTTTACCTTCCTCTTTCTTGAAAATAGATTCCATAACATTCTTCAATGGAACTTCCTCATCATAAGTAAAAATAGCTATATCTTCTAAAGCGCTCATACGAGTAGATCCTGGAACAGGAAATCGCTTTGACTCTCCTAATCTTTCAACTAGAACACCTGATTTAGTTTGACCAATAATTTTGTATAATCCAGGTTTCCCTGCAATAGATAAAATTCCTTGTAATTTCATGTTGGTAACTTAAAATTGAACGACTAAGGGTATAAAATTAAGATTCAATAAGATCATTCTCCAATCTTTCCTTTCTAAAAAAAGAACAAAACCCTTGTTTATCTTTTCCTTTCAGGCACAAATGTAACGGTTTAATATTAGTTTCCAATAAAAATCTCTTGGAGAAAAATGCTATTTTCTGCTTTAAGAATTAAATAATAAGCCCCCGTATTTACTTGAAAATTAAAATTCAATCGATTTTCACCCAATTGAAGATTTTTCAACTTTTCCTTGACCAGTTCCCTACCCATCAAATCAAACAGATACATGGTATAAGGCTCTACCTCATTCAATCTAAATTGTATATGTATATCACCGCTAGAAGGGTTTGGCCAAACAGTGAATTCAGAGAACTTACCTGTGCCTAATTCTTGTGCCCTGTACATGTTTAATAAACCCTCCCCCATTAATCCTGAAAATTCGGACAATGCCTGTTCATGTTCTTGAACTCCTCGCAATAACCTAGTCTTTATTGCTTCACTGGATTCATTTGGGAATACAGAGCTCAACCACGCAACTGCACCACTTGTAAATGCACATGCGCCAGAGGTCCCTCCTGAGGTTCCATAATTTAAATTGGCTCTAGCTGCCCATAAATTGATCCCGGGACTAGCAATATCAATCCATTCTCCATAACTACTAGAGAACGTTTTGTCACCATTTTCGTCTACCGCTGCAACACACAGTACATCAGGGTGAGCACATGGATAGGTCGCAGCAGTTGAATTAAAATTACCGGCTGCTCCAACTATTAGTATATCTTTTTCCTTTGCTAATGCTATGACGGATTTCCCATAATTGGTAATCACACCTTGAGTCCATGAACAATTTATAATGTCACATCCCATTTCAATAGCGTAGGCAACACCTTCATAAGGATCTCCTATTACCCCTTGTGCATTCGTTATTTTCACTGGAAGATATTTCACTACACGACCAGGACTAGCAATTCCATGAAAATTATCGGTCGGAGCAGCTGCCAAGGAAGTCATTTGAACACCATGGTCCAATCCTATTCCTTCAGCAATTTGAGGGTTATTATCCTCATCACCAAAGTCCCAACCTGTATAATCATCTTCAAAACCATTGGCATCATCATCAATACCATTTATAGTATCTGCACTGTTCCTAAAATAATTTTGTAAATCCGGATGGTAGAAATCGGTACCAGAATCTACAATTCCAATTAAAACAGTGTCTTTTTGATTTCTAACAGACCATGCTTGCTCTGCATGAACAAATGGAAGACTCCATTGGAACGGATACAGTGTATCATTAGGTACAATTTCTTCAGCAAGGGTTGTTTTGGGCACTTCCTCCACATTATAAATACAGGGAACACTATGAAGTAAAGCAAGTAATTTTTTGTCAATGGTAGTATCTAATTGAAGGGAGTAGAAATCATTCCCAGAACGACTCAAAGGTTTTTTAGTAATAAGAGGTGCATTCCAATTTCTATCGCTGAAGGACTTATTTAATGCTTCAATGCACTCCAAACCATTAGATTGAAAATTGTATAAACGTCTTTGCCCATATATCGTAAGGCAACATAAAAATAGTAAGCCGGAAAGAAATCGTTGCATTATCGTTTAATTTTATATTCAATAAAACAACCAATTGCAGTAGTTCTTTTTACTTCCACTTCCTTACCCGAAAGATGAGCGATTATGGCATCTTTCAGATAGTACTGATCTATATTTCTTTTTCTTCTACCCAATTCTAATAACCAATTGTCCAATTTACCTTGATATAATATTTCTCCTTCTTTATTTACCAAAACACATTCAGGCGTAATTTCGGCCTTATAATAAGAAGCCATTTCAAATTCTAAATCCAAAACGGGAATAATGGGCAAGCTGTATTCTTCAAAATACCTTAAAATACGCTCCTCAGAATAATAATCCCCCGGAAATATTCCATAAAACTTTATTCCTTCTTTGTAAAACTCATTATACAAATCTTTAAAATCTTTAGTATAATTTTCACATAAGGGACATTCGGGGCTTAGAAAATAATACACCGAAACTCCATCAGGGTTTTGATAATTCAAATCAGAAACATCCAATATTCGCCCCTTATCACCGTGACAGGAAGACATAAAAATCAGAAGAAAAATGGAAAAAACGTTTAAAATCCCTCTCATATTTTCACAAATAGTTCGAATTGGTAAAAATCAAAGTTAAGGGCTTTTATGTTAAAATATGTCAGAATAATTAAAAACTGATATTTCTCAGTGTTTAATTTATGGGAATACACAACATTTGTATCGTAGCGAAAATGAGCCCATAAAAGAGTGAAAAGTTTAGTGGTTTGAGGAAAAAGTAAAAGGGAATAGCTACATCCACTATCAAATAGTAGGGAAATGAAAAAAGACATTACGTCAAAAACAGATATAGAAACGTTGGTTAATCAATTCTACCTTAAAGTTAGAAAAGATGAATTCCTAGGTCCCATTTTCGATGATTCGTTTAAAGTTAATTGGGATGAACATCTAGTCAAGATGTATAGCTTTTGGGAGAGTATTTTGTTTCATACTGGTAGTTTTAATGGGAACCCTATGAAACGCCATAAAGAGGTACATCAACAGTGTCCTTTTACACAATCCTTATTTGAAAGATGGCTTCATCTATTCAATGAAACGGTTAATCAGAACTTTGAAGGTGAAATTGCCAACCAGGCAAAAGTCCGAGCTTTGTCAATAGCCACCGTTATGCAAATAAAGATTCTCTACCCTAGCGATCCTCAACAGAATACGTAAAAAATGAAATAAAAATGGTAGATTGAGTACTACAAAAGTATTACTACCATGTCCACAACTGACTATATTGGTTACTTAGCTGCAATAATACTGATGTTTTCTTTTACAAAGAAAAACATTAGAGCCTTGAGATACTGGAATTCTACAGCTTGTATTTTATTTGTTATTTATGGTTTCTTGCTAAATATTGAATGGCCAATAGTACTCAGTAATGCCTTTATTGCTTGCACAAACTTTTACTATCTGTACATAAAAAAGATTCCAAAGGAATAATAAAAAAGGCATACTCAAGAGTATGCCTTTTTTGTATTTAAAATATTAGCTATTTAAAACCTTCGGTGTTTTGAGCTTCGCTCGAAAATTTCATCCAGAATTTCCTTTTCAACATCGTTAAAGGACAATCCTCGCCTTTTCATTACAACCTCAGCTACCTCATAAGCCTTATTCGTTTTGTATTCCTTCATTCCCGCGGCACTACCCCATGCAAAAGATGGAACAAAATTCCTTGGGAATCCGGCACCATATATATTAGCGTTTACACCTACAACGGTCCCTGTATTGAACATGGTATTGATCCCACACTTAGAGTGATCTCCCATGATTAATCCACAAAACTGAAGACCTGTCGGAATATATCGTTCAGCTCTATACGACCAGAGTCTTACCTCTGCATAATTATTCTTCAGATTGGAATTATTGGAATCTGCACCTATATTACACCATTCTCCAATTACTGAATTCCCTATAAAACCATCATGCCCTTTATTACTGTAACCTAATATTACAGAATTATTGACTTCCCCTCCTACTTTGGAATGTGGCCCAACAGTAGTAGGACCATATATTTTGGTTCCCAATTTTAAAGTTGCATGATCACATAGCGCCAAAGGTCCACGGACAATAGAGCCTTCCATGATTTCCGCATCTTTACCTATATAAACAGGTCCCTTTGTAGCGTTGATAATAGCACATTCTACTTTTGCTCCTTCTTCAACAAATACATTTTCAGGTCCTAAAACCGTATTGGTATCACTTAAAAATTGAGAAGTTCTTCCATCTGTTAAGCGATCAAAATCATACTGAATGGCATCTCCATTATTGCTAAAAATATCCCATGGATAATTTACAAACAAAAGATCTCCAACAAAAATATTGTCAATCTCCCCAGCCTCCTCGAATTGAGTTTTAGTTCCTTTGAATGCGATCAATTTTCCACCCTGAGAGATACCTTTATTTTCTTCTAAAGATAAAATAGCATCCACCAAGATGCTATTAGGGCAAACATTCCCTCTCACAAAAAGTTGAACATCACCAGCTATATATGGATATTTTTTTTGCAAATAATCCTCTGTTAGATAGCCAATATCATCCTTGAAATAATGTGCCCACTTTTCTTTTATGGTTAAAATCCCTATCCTGATTTCAGCAATGGGACGAGTGTAAGTCAATGGTAATAGGTCAATTCGTTCCTCTCCGTCGAATAAAATGATCGCCATATTTTGTTGAATTTTCATTTAAACCACTAAAATAAGTATATTAATTCTCAAAGCGCTCCATTACCGCCAAAGAATATTAATTTTGCATAAACTAATTACGAAAAGACATCAGTCATGATTACTAAATTAAGAGGAACCGGAATTGCAATTGTTACTCCATTTACGGAAAATAGAGAAGTGGATTATCCTGCATTGAAAAAACTGGTAAATTACCTTATTGATGGTGGCGTGGAACATTTGGTAGTAATGGGTACTACCGGTGAAAATGCTGTTTTAAATGCATCTGAGAAAAAGCAGGTATTAGATACAGTTATCGCTGAAAACCAAGGAAGATTACCAATCGTATTAGGTATTGGTGGAAACAATACGCAAGCTGTTGTTGAACAAATAAAGGATACTGATTTCACTGGTGTGGATGCTATTCTTTCTGTATCCCCAGCATATAGTAAACCAACACAAGAAGGAATCTATAGACATTTTGAAGCGGTAGCTACAGCTTCTCCTCTACCAATCATTTTATATAATGTTCCTGGTAGAACTTCATCTAATATGTCAGCTAGCACGACCTTAAGACTGGCCAATAACTTTGATAATGTAATTGCCATAAAAGAAGCATCTGGTGACATGATGCAATGCATGGAAATATTAAGAGACCGACCTAATGGATTCCTAGTATTATCAGGTGATGACGCTCTTACCTTACCAATCGTATTGATGGGTGGTGATGGCGTGATTTCGGTGCAAGGAATGGCTTATCCAAAAGAATTCTCTGCTATGGTCAGAGAAGGTATAGCAGGAAACAATGAAAAGGCAAGAGATCTTCATTATATGCAATTAGAAATGATGAACTTAATCTTTGCTGAAGGAAACCCTGGAGGTATCAAAGAAGTACTGAAACAACGTGGTGTATGTGACAATTATGTTCGCTTGCCGCTAGTGGAAGTTTCCCCTGAATTATCAGCAAAAATAAAAGCTGAATTAAAATAAAATCCCCTTTTGATTATTGATGGCCCTTTCAATCCTGAAAATGGATTTGAAAGGGCTTTTCATTTTATAATCCCCCCCTCTAAATTGTCACAATTTAATAAAATTCACCCCTAATAATTCTACCCTAATTTCCCTGTTTCAAATACCTCCTAAAAGTTCAAAAAGCTTTAACTTTGTGCTTTCAGAATTTTGACGATAAAATAAACATGGAAATAGCCAGTAAATACAACCCCGCGAATACGGAAGATAAGTGGTACGCGCAATGGATGGAACAAGACTTGTTCAGCTCTACACCAGATGATAGAGAAGCATTCACGATCGTAATTCCCCCTCCCAATGTAACAGGAATTTTACACATGGGTCATATGCTAAATAACACGATTCAAGATGTCTTGATTCGTAGAGCGCGTATGATGGGAAAAAATGCATGTTGGGTCCCAGGTACGGATCACGCATCAATTGCTACTGAATCTAAAGTCGTCGCTAAATTGGCTACTGAGGGTATTCAAAAATCAGATCTTACCAGAGATGAATTTTTGAAACATGCCTTTGAATGGAAAGATAAACACGGTGGATTGATTCTTCAACAATTGAAGAAATTAGGTGCATCATGTGACTGGAACAGAACGAACTTCACCATGGATGAAGGTTATTCTGAGCATGTTATCAACGCTTTTATCGATCTATACAATAAAGGAAAGATATACCGTGGAACCAGAATGATTAACTGGGATCCAGCGGCGCAGACTGCCCTTTCTGATGAGGAAGTAATCCACTCAGAAGAGCAATCGAAATTATATTATATACGTTACCAAATAGCTGGAACAGAGGAGTATTTGATCATTGCAACTACTCGTCCTGAAACACTATTGGGTGATACCGCTATCTGTGTAAACCCAAACGACCCAAGATTCCAACACCTAAAAGGTAAAAAGGCTATCGTACCTATCATAAACCGTGAAATACCTATCATCTTTGATGAATATGTAGACATGGAGTTCGGTACAGGTTGTTTGAAAGTTACTCCAGCACATGATATGAATGACCACGAGCTTGGTAAAAAACACAAGCTTCAGGTAATCGACATCTTAGATGCTACTGGTAAACTGAATGAAAATGCACAGGTATTAATCGGTGAAGATCGTTTTGTTGCGCGTAAAAAAATCGTTCCAATGCTGGAAGAAATTCAAGCTTTGGAAAAAACGGAAGACTATACCAATAAGGTTGGTCGTTCTGAACGTAGCAATGCCGTAGTTGAACCACGCCTGTCAATGCAGTGGTTCTGTGGTATGGATGAAATGGCGAAGCCTGCTTTGGAGAATGTAATGAATGATACCATTCAATTCTTCCCTGAGAATTCAAAAAATACCTACCGTCACTGGATGGAAAACATCCGTGAATGGTGTATTTCAAGACAACTTTGGTGGGGTCACCAAATCCCTGCTTTCTACTATGGTCCCGATACCAACGATTTCGTTGTAGCTAAGACTGCAGAAGAAGCATTACCATTGGCGATTGAACGAACAGGAAACAGCGCACTGACTACAGCAGAATTAAAACAGGAAGAAGATGTATTGGATACATGGTTCTCTTCATGGTTGTGGCCAATCGGTGTATTCGATGAGAAGGAGTTGGATTATTACTATCCAGGTGAAACCATCGTTACTGGTCCAGATATCATGTTCTTCTGGATTGCTAGAATGATCATGGCTGGATATGAATACAAGGATGAAAGACCGTTTAAAACGGTTTACTATACTGGACTAATTCGTGATGGACAAGGACGTAAAATGTCTAAATCATTGGGGAATTCACCGGATGCACTTGAATTGATCAAGCGTTATGGTGCTGATGGTGTACGTGCAGGTCTACTTTTGACATCTGCTGCCGGTTCTGATTTGAAATTCCCAAGCATTGAGAATAAAGACGGTTCTTTCGACTTCCCATTGTGCGAACAAGGAAGAAATTTCAACAACAAGGTATGGAACGCTATGCGTTTAGTCAAAGGTTGGGAAATTGAAGATAAGGCCTGTCCAGAGGCTAGTGAATTGGCTTATAAATGGTTTGAAAATAAACTAAACGATAGTATCATCACGATCAATGATCATTTTAAAAAATACCGTATCTCTGATGCTTTAATGTGTATTTACAAACTGATTTGGGATGATTTCTGTGCACAATATTTGGAGATTGTAAAACCTGCTTATTTATCCCCTATCGATCGTATTTCTTATGATAGAACGGTTTCATTCTTCGAAAGATTGATGCAATTGGCGCATCCATTTATGCCATTTATCTCTGAAGAGATCTGGCATTTATTAGGAGATAGAGATGAAAAAGCATCTATCATGCAGACTGCTTGGCCAACAGCCAATGCCGATGCGGTAGACACTGAAACATTGAAAACCTTCGACCATGTATTCCAAGCGGTAACACAAGTAAGAAGTGTTAGAAGCTCTAAAGGGATGAGTCCCAAAACTGTTTTAGACTTATTTATCGCGAATGGTGATGCAGTAGCTCCTCTTTCATCTGTAATCAAAAAGATGGCAAATATTGGCGAATTCCATTTCAATGGAGAAAAACCAAGTCAAGCGCTATCTTTTATGGTTGGAAGTACAGAATACTTTATCCCGGTAGAAGACAATATCAATATAGAAGAAGAAGTTGCCAAAATCAATGAGCAATTGAAATACCAACAAGGCTTCTTGAACTCTGTTGCCAAGAAATTGAGCAATGAGCGTTTTGTAAACAATGCCCCTGAAAAGGTTATTGCTATTGAAAAACAAAAACAAGCTGATGCTGAAGCTAAGATTAAAGCTTTGGAAGAGCAGTTAGCTGCATTGGTGTAAGCCAATTCCAACTATATAATAAAAGCCCCTTATGATTTTCATAAGGGGCTTTTATATTTTTATCAAATCTCTAATTTCTCAACTTTCGAAGTTTCGTCCGCCAAAATACCTAGCAACATATACATGTAAGGGTATTTTACAAAAGTTTGTTTGCCGTTTCTTTGTACCTACCTACACTTGACAATTTGGGCAATATAGAATCACCTTATCCACCAATTAGCGCATTAATATAAACAGGATAGCACAATAAATATTAATTATTAAAACTAGATAAATTCATTTACAATAATTAACCCAATCCTCAATTACCGTTAATTCAAGTTATCATTTCACTACAATTCATACGAAATAGGTTCCCTCCCAGGTTATTGAATTACTGCGCAGACAAAAAGTAACTAATAACAACCAACATCTACAAAAATGAAAAACTTAAAAAATAACATTTTCTTCAAGCTTGGGGTAATTGCCTTCTTAATCATGCTATTGCAGATCCCTGGCAATATGGTTAAAAACCTTATTCATGAACGAGAAATGATTCAGCGAGATGCTAGTATAGAGATCAGCCATAAATGGGGAGATAAACAAACATTAACAGGTCCATATATCGCCTTACCCTATGACAAATATCCCAGAAAATACGCTTCACGAGAAATGGAACGTGATGAAAAGGACATGGGCTGGATTTATTTACTTCCACATGAATTGAAGATCAATGGAGAGGTTCAGACAGAAAAGAGAAGCCGTAGTCTCCATGAGGTCATTGTGTATGACTCAGGCCTAAATTTCTCTGGTAATTTCGACCTTGATGAGTTACTTTCCTTTGGCGTAAAAAAGGATCAAATATACTTTGAAAAGGCCATAATAAACTTTGGAATAAGTGATTTAAAAGGATTGGGCAACCAACTTGATTTAACCTGGAATGACAAAAAAATTGAAATGAATTCCGGTACCAATACTCAAGAAATCATTCGTAATGGTGTCCAAGCCAATATCGATTTAATCCCTGAATCTCAAGGTAGTTACAACTTTAAAATTGACATCAATATTAAAGGGAGTAAATCCTTACAATTTGTGCCAACTGGGAAAACCACTACCGTACAATTAAAGTCAAATTGGGATAGTCCAAGTTTTAATGGAGCCTATTTACCCAATAAGAGAGTAGTTGATAAAAAGGGATTCTCAGCGGAGTGGACTATTTTACACCTCAACAGAAATTTCCCTCAAGTATTTACCGGCCCTGATTATAGACATCATATTAGTGGAAGTGCCTTCGGTACGAATTTAATCATTCCTGTGAATGGATATAAAAAATCATATAGGGTGGCGCAATATGGCCTATTGTTTCTGGTATTAACATTTTTAGCCTTTTTCTTAGTTGAAATACTGCAGAAAGTATTTATACACCCTATCCAATACCTTTTGGTTGGTACAGCTTTGGTCATGTTTTTCAGTTTATTACTTTCCCTAAGTGAACATATCCATTTCAATTTAGCCTATCTGATAGCTGCCATACTTACCTTGGGACTGATTACATGGTATACGGCATCTATTCTAAAATCTAAACAGGTCGGTTGGATGATTTTTGGAATACTTAGTTTACTATATACTTTCATATTTTCTATCATTCAAATGGAGGATCACTCTCTGTTGATTGGTTGTTTAGGTATTTTCTCCATCCTTGCACTGGTGATGTATTTCTCCAGAAAAATTGATTGGTACAACACCAATTTAGGTGAATTCAAAAAAGAAAAGATCGATAATAAACCTGAGGAAGTATTAAATTTATAAACCTAATAGTCCGAAGGGTGAAATCAAATAATCACCCTTCCAATATTAACCAATGCCTTTAAAAGGCTAAATTTGTTATAAGCGTATAAACTCGAAAAAGAAATATAAAAAAAGAAGGATGAAAATATTAATGGTTTGCCTAGGTAATATATGCCGATCACCACTTGCGGAAGGAATTCTAAAACACAAAGCAGGAGATCGTCCCATCTATGTGGATTCTGCCGGAACTTCCTCCTACCATGCAGGTGAATTACCTGACAGTAGGTCTATTCTGGTAGCCAATAAACATGGTATTGACATTACAGATCAAATATCTCGACCTTTCGAATTACAAGATTTCGAAACCTTCGACATCATTTATGTGATGGATTCTTCCAATTTTACGAATGTGGTGAAGTTAACCCAGGATGTAACACACCGAAAAAAGGTGAAATTGATATTGAACATGTCTGAACCTGGTATGAATAAGGCGGTTCCAGATCCATATTACGATGCAGAACACGGCTTCCAGAATGTGTATAATATGCTGGATGAAGCGTGTGAAATCATCCTTAAAAAATACGATCAAGGGGACTTATAAAGATTCTTTATCGAATCATAAAGAAGTTTTAACTTAATTATACCATCTAGTTTACATGGAATGGTAAATTTGCACTCAACAATTTAGGTAACTAATTAAAAACAAATAACATGGCTGTACTAGTAGGAAGAAAAGCACCTCAATTTAAAGCAAAAGCAGTAGTTGAAGGATCACAAATGGTTTCTGATTTCTCTTTGGAGCAATTCATCGGTAAGAAAAACGTTGTATTATTTTTCTATCCAAAAGACTTTACTTTTGTTTGTCCAACAGAATTGCATGCTTTCCAAGAGAAATTGGAAGAATTCAAATCTAGAGATACAGAGGTAGTTGCTGTTTCAACTGATACTGAAATGAGTCACTGGGGATGGTTGCAAATGCCAAAGAACCAAGGAGGAATCCAAGGCGTAACTTATCCATTAGTTGCTGATACAAACAAAACAATCTCTAAAAACTTCGACGTTTTAACTGGAGATTACTTCTACAACGATGCTGATCAGTTGGATGCTGATACTGAATTAATCGCTTATAGAGGATTATTCTTGATCGACAAAAATGGAGTTGTTCAACACCAATTGGTAAACAACTTACCACTAGGAAGAAATGTAGATGAAGCTATCCGTATGGTAGATGCTTTGACTTTCTTCGAAAACAACGGTGAAGTTTGTCCAGCAAACTGGAGCAAAGGTAAAGATGGTATGAAAGCTAGCCACGCTGCTACTGCTGAGTACTTATCAGCTAACTAAGCCAAAAAATAATAGTACCTTTAAACCGTCCAGTCCCGAATATTCGGGATCGGGACGGTTTTTTTATTTTAATACAATTCTATTATGGCTCTTACTCCATCTAACATGTTAGATCTTGGGACTACGGCTCCTGATTTTAAAGCACTGGATATTACCAGTAATTCAATAAAAACCTTAGCCGAATTAAAATCGGATACAGCAACCCTGATATTTTTTATCTGTGCACATTGCCCTTTTGTTATTCATTTGAATAAGGCCATAGCTCAACTTGCGCTAGATTATTCAGAAAAGAAAGTTCAATTTATTGGGATATCCTCCAATGATATAGTCAACTATCCACAAGATGCCCCTGAGTATTTAAAAGCTCAAGCGGACGAATATGGTTTCATATTCCCATACCTATTCGACGAGAGTCAATCCATAGCTAGGTCTTACGATGCTGCCTGCACCCCAGACTTCTTTTTATTTGATGCCGATATGAGGCTAAGTTATAGAGGACAATTTGATGATTCGAGGCCAGGAAATGACCTTCCAATTACTGGAGAAGATATCCGAAATGCCTTAGATAAAACAATAGCAGGAAAAGAAATAAAAGAAATCCAAAAACCAAGTATAGGCTGTAATATAAAGTGGAAAAGGTAATTATAGCATCTATTTTCCATTGATATAAAAACAAAAAAAGGCGATCATAGATCGCCTTTTTTCACACATTTAAATATTATAATTAACCTTTAACATTAATTACCGCTATAATCCCCATTACTACGGTTTCGAAATAAATTATTATTACTGTAAACATAAGTTTTATTTTATTCAAAATTTACTCCCATTTAGGGAACAGTCCATCCCACTTAGTAAACTCACCTTTCAAATAAGTAACTATTCATAACGATCTTCAACCCCTTTAAAACTAAGGGATAGAGAGTGATATTACATTTGTATGATTAAATCTTATTAAGTACATTTGACCCCAATGATCAAAATCAAGCTTGTATATCTACTACTCTCATTTACATTGTTATCTGAGGCATCTTTTTCTTTTACTCCCTTGGAGGAAGATAAAGAAAGCTCTGTAATAGATACAACAGGAATGTATTTATTCAATACTATTGCCGCCATAGAACCTATTATTTCTAAATACCCTGGAGAGGCTATTGATCAGATAAAAGCGATTACCCCTACCATGATAAAGCAGAATCTATATAGGGAAACTGCCTATTGCTACATGTTAATGGGACGTTGTTATAAAAATTTACTAGAGCCTTCATTAGCATTGAAATACATGAAATTGGCCAAGGACCAATTGCGTAAAAAAGGTATTTCTTTACTATTAGATTATGAACAATACCAAAAACAAGATACTAGTACACCAATAAAATACAGGTCTTCCGGATTAAATTACTGTGGAGAACTACTGCTATTAAAAACCCCCATTGTACTATATAAAGATTGGGCAGCTATCTATGAACAACTTGGAGAGTACGACAAAGCCAACCAAATATATTTCATTCTAAAAACTAAAATTAAGAATAGTTCCGTAAAAGATGAATTCGATTATTTGTTGGCAAATAATTATTATAAAGCGAAGCAATTCGAAAAAGCTATCTTGACTTATAAAAAGCTTAGGTTAGTTGAAAAACACAAAAATCAAAACCTAAATATTAGAAACTGTTACCTTAGAATAGCGGATTGTTATCATCAATTGGGTAAGTCCGAAAAAGCCCAAGAAAACTATGCATTGGCAAATATTGGAGTAGATCAAACAGTTACTGATTCTACCTTTCACATTATCAACACAGATGGATCATCCGAAAATTCCAACACTATTTCGGAATTATACACAGGCAAACAACTAAGCATCCGAAATAGCATCTTGAATGACATAAACCTCAACTCTTTAGAATACTTAAAATCATCAAACAAGTACTATAAAAGAAAGGAATACGCCATGGCAGTTCGGGCTTTGGATAAATACTTTTCAAAAATATGTTATGCCTTATTTGAGGATTCGGAAATAGAAATAATAAAACAGGTTGCTCATCATCTGAACAACAATAATGAAAAACAAAAAGCCTTACAATATTTCATTTCATATGAACAATTGAGGGATACCATTAAGGATCATCAGTTGAGGATGAATTACAAGTCTAGAGAATTTGGTTCAAAAGGTCTGGAGAATAGCTTAAACGCAAAAAGACTTCTCCGTGACAACGAGGTGAGTGGTAACAAAATAAACGTTCTATTAGAAGAGCAGAAAGTTAGCAACAAAATCAATTTGCTCTTGGCTTTGGGACTAATTTTAGTAACCATAGGGATTCTTTACCTGCGACATATCTCGAAACAAAGGAAAATTGCAAATCAGCAATTGGCACTTCGTTCACTACGATCTCAGATGAATCCACATTTCATTTTCAATGCTCTTAATTCAGTGAACAGCTTTATTTCGCTCAACGATGAACGTGCAGCCAACAATTTTCTAAGCGAATTCTCCAGTTTGATGAGATCTGTAATGGAGAATTCGGAATATGACTTTATTTCTTTAAGCAAAGAATTGGAAATTATCCATATCTATTTACAGCTGGAACACCATAGGTTTAAAGACAAATTCACCTTTAACCTAGATATTGAGGAAGAATTGAATGAGGAGGAATTTAACCTACCTCCTATGCTCATCCAACCTTATATTGAAAACGCAATATGGCATGGCCTTAGGTATAAAAAGGAAATGGGACATTTAGATGTTACCATTCAAAATGATAATGGAGACCTTCGTATAACCATAAAAGACGATGGAATAGGTAGAGAAAAAAGTAAGGAGTTTAAGACGTCCAATCAGAAAAAAAATAAAAGTATCGCTCTTCAAAATATCAAACACAGAATACGAATATTTGAAGATCTTCATAAGATAAAAATCATAGAAAAAATTGAAGACCTTCATCCTGAAAAAGAAGATAAAGGTACAATGGTTACCCTGATTATTCCACAAATCTAAACCTGATATTTATAGATAAAATATTCTTGTTCAAGTCTAATTATTTGTTCTATAAATCAAAACTAACTTTGGGTGAAGAGATAAATTGTGATGGTTACTAGAAGCAAAAATCATTCTCCTATAGTGTTCTTCTTGTTGCAATTTTAGCATAAACCCAAAACTACATTCTTTCTTAATCAAAACATCTTCAACTAAGGAGGTAATATCTATATCTAAATAATCCTCTAAAGGATATACGCTTTCAATTAAGACAACCTGATTTTCAGTTGTAGTTGAAGGTTGATTGTTCCAATTTACTAATTTTTCATCCCATTCTGTGGTAATTCTCTGAATCAAACATTCATTTGAACCTCCGCTAGTAGAATGATTTCCATTGCTGATAGAAGGAATACCATAAAGGGATAAAGAAGCCTTTATAAGCGTAATGTTATCAGGAATATCCATAAAATTTAATAGACCCCGATTTACTACAGGGACACCTCGATTGGTCCATGCAGAAGCTGATATTTCAGTAGATTGAGGAAATCCAATTATAGTCATTCGACTATTAACAATACAATCCTGTACCCTTGATGTCATCGGATCTAGGATAAGAGTATCTTGACCAAATAAAGCAAAAGCATTCAAACACCAACAAAAAAATAATATGGTACGGTAATTTCTATTATCCATCATATACTTATTCAAAGGTACAGATAAAGCAAATAAATATTCTTAGTGTAATCTTACCTAGCCATCACCAATCAATTTATACAAGATCTCCATTCTGGGATACAATGTATAATCATAGTTGTCACTAGAACCAAACAGCATTGTTCTATAATGTTCTTCCCTTGCCAATTTTAAAAGAAAATCAAATCCAGACTTAGCTTGATCTTTCATTTATCTAATTAAAACTGTAACATCGATATTTAAATAATCTTCATTAACATCAATGCTTTCAAATAGTTGAACTTTAAAACAATTATTTACATCAAAAGTAAATCAATCAGGTGAGACAAATAATAAAAAAATCTTATATTATCCATTATACCCTAAACTAAAAGACCTGACCTCACAATACTATGTCAAAATTGAAATGCTTACTAATTGAAGATGAAGAATCAAGTAGAATAACTTTAAGAAATTTTCTTGAAAAGTATTGCCCAAAGGTGGAGATAATTGGAGAAGCAAGCAATATAAAAGATGGATATGCATTAATTACTACATTGAACCCAGACCTCGTTTTTCTGGATATTGAAATGCCTTACGGTAACGCATTTGACCTATTGGAAAAATTCGACAAACCCAGCTTCGAAACCATCTTTGTAACAGCCTTTAGTAGTTATGCTATTAAGGCGATCAATATGAGTGCAAGCAGTTATCTATTGAAACCCTTAAATATTGATAAACTCATTGAAGCTGTTGATACGGTTTATGAACAAATTCAAAATAAAGAAACACTTAAGAAATCAAGTATACTCCTTGAAAATTTAAGTATTGAGAATAAACAACTTAAAAAAATTGTCCTTCCAACAAGTGACGGTTTTGAAGTGATCGTATTAAAGGAGATATTACATTGTAAGGCAAATGATAATTTGACTGATTTTTTCTTGATAGATGGTAGCAAACGTACAATCTGTAGAACTCTAAAATTTTACGAAGAAACGCTGAATGAATACGATTTTGTCCGAGTACATAAATCCCATCTAGTAAATATCAACTATGTGAAAAATTATAAAAAAGGAAAAGGAGGCGAAATTATATTAACCAATGAGGCTAATATTCCAGTTTCCTCTACTAGGAAAAATGAATTTTTAAAACACTTTAATTTTTAATTATTCGGTATACCAAATTTCCAATTTTGGATATAAATTTTTATCCGGATGATTACTAGGAACAAATACCAAACGTCTATAATACTCTTCTTTTATTAGCTTAAGCATAAATCCAAAACTTTCCGAGGAGCTATTAACCATGTCCTGAACAATTCCTGTAACATCTATATTTAAATAATCCTCTTCAGAGAGAACGCTTTCTATCAGAAAAACTTTGTTCTCGATAGAATAAGTGGGTTGTATATTCCAAGTTACCGACCGTTCATCCCAATCACTTGTAAGCCTAAAAATTTCGGCCTCATTTGAACCTCCACTAGTTGAGTGATTTCCATCAAATTTAGAATTACCACCATACAAAGATAAAAGTGCCTTGGTAATGCTAACATCATCAGGAATTGAAGACCAATCAAAATCAAAAATAGATCTAACAACCGTAGGTTGTGACCGAACAGTCCAGGCTGCTGCAACCAAATACTGATCCGCATAATTCATATCAGGATGCACACTATTAATATATGTATCCCTATCTCCATAAAGAACAACAGAAGATTGAGCTGATAGTTGTTCTATAAACAGATAAAAAAGTAATAAGAACTTTAAAAAGAGGGTCGACATAGGTCCAAATGAATTAATGTAATATTCAATTTACAACAATAAATAATTCTATTATTAATTGCTAATTCTTATGAGAATTCTACGAATAAAAAATTAAATTAGCAGTTCAAAAGTTAAAACGAGGGAACTTTTTAAAAAACCTTGAATAAGGCATTATTTTTAAATATTGAACAATGAAAAAAACACTTACTTTCCTACTCCTGTCATTTGTTATGATGAGCTGTGCATCTCTATACAGACCAATACATCCTGAGCAATTGTCTTATTCAAACAATACAAAGGAAGAGCATATTGAATATTCCTATATACAAGATGTTTTGAGTTTTACAGGAAATAAAAAATATGCTAAAATTGAAGATAGACTTGGCATAAAAGTTCTTTCTGTTAGCCTAAAAAATACGAGTGATAAGGATATAAATATTACTAAAGACCTTCTTTTTAAAGTTGATAGTAGAGAAAGTTATCCTATGGAATCCTACAGTGTAACTTCACGTATCAAACAAGGATCCATCGGGTATCTACTTTGGTGTTTATTCACCATACAAATCGGTGACGAAAATGAATCTACCCTATATCCAATTGGAATTCCTATTGCTGCTTTAAACATGCTTTCTGCAGGTAATGCAAATTCAGCATTTAGAAAAGAATTTAACCAACATAATATGATAGGTAAAACTGTTGCTCCTGGAGAAACCCTAACGGGTCTATTAGCATTCCAGGGAACTGGCTATGGAAACCTAGAGATAGAAATGAAACAAAATTCGAATTCAGTTCCATCTGCCCAACAATAAAAACATCATCTGGATTAAATATAAAGAGCACCGTTAGTCTTGTCTAACGGTGCTCTTTTTTTATATAAAAAGTCCATGAAGAAGAAAGTACGACAGTCACTACAAAAAAATTCTTTCAGATAACTTTCCATTATCCATAGACTTATCGATAAAATCTTTTAAATCATTCTAAACTCCGTTATTTTTTTTAAAAAAAATATCATTATTCAATCATACACCATGTTATAATAATATAAAAAGATAAATTAGCAGGAGGTTCAATTTTAACTAAAATTTAATTTAATGAACAGAGCAATTTCAATTCTACTTCTTACATCCATATTATTAAGTAGTTGTGCAACAATTCTTAATGGAAAATATCAAAAGGTAATCATAGATACTGATTCGGAGACAACCGTATTAGTTAATGGAAAAGACCCTCAAATGAAAAAAGGGAAATATAAGTTAAAAAGAGATGCCTTTCCAAAACAGATAACCTTCAAAAAAGAAGGATTTAAGAATGAAAATATTGTACCAGTTCAATACAAGCTTGCTCCAATTAGACACTTAACTTGGTTGTTCTTTATTTTTCCAGGGATTTTTGATGCTGGGTATAAGGCTAGGAATTATGATAAAAAATTAACAGTTCCGGAACTAAAAAAACTTCCTGTCAAGACGGAAGAAATGAAAGAAATTACTGTATTAAACATACTTTCGAACATAGATACTTCTGGTGTTGAGTATACTATTTTTAAAAGGTATCCTCGATATACTAATGAGGCAGTAACGAAAAAGTCCGTTACCAAATCCATGGAAATTAAACCGGAATTTCTACAATCAGACTTAAATAACGTATTAAAAGACCAAGGCTTTATTGATACTACAAAATTGATTTTAAAAAATAGTTTTGGTAACAATGCCTATTTGAAAGCTAGTATTGAAAACATCGAAATTAGAGCCATGAAAAGAACTCGCGATGGTATGAACAGTACTTACAAAATCCAAAGAATTTATCATGCAGACGTCACCATAAATTGGGAACTATTGGATTATTACAAGGAGCCAATTTATACTTATACGACAGAAGTTAAGACCGGTGAGTATATTATTGACCATTATAGATTAATCTGTGGAGATGCTTTACAGACAGGATTAATAGAATTATTTGAACAGGAAGATTTCCTCGAAAAAATTAAAAAATCTGATACGAATAAGGAATTCGAGGAGATGGAAGACATAACTCTAGCTACAAACCAACCATTTGTTGAAAATGCATCGCAAGCAATTCAATCTTCTGTTACGGTAAAAAACAAAAATGGTCATGGTAGTGGGTTTATCATAAGTTCTGATGGCTATATTTTGACTAATTATCATGTAATCTCCAAAAAGGAAGAATTACAGGTAGTAATGAATTCAAAAGATATTTTTGACTTTGAAATAGTACGAGTTGATAAACAAAATGATTTGGCGCTATTAAAAATTGACACTACAAATCTAGTTCCATTCAAGTTAAATTCAGAAAGTAAAATAAAGTTGGCTACAGATATTTTTGCCGTTGGAACACCAAGTGCAGTAGATCTGTCTCAATCCATTTCTCAAGGGATTATTTCTGGAATTAGAAAAGGAGATAACCAGTCAAAACTCATTCAAACAGACGCTAGTATCAATGGTGGAAACAGTGGAGGCGCTATCATAAATAAGGAAGGACTAGTATTGGGAATCGTAAAATCAAAAGTGAAGGGTATTGGAGTTGAAGGTGTAGCATTTGGTATACCAGCAAATATTGCGCTTGAAAAATTAAAATTAAACTACGCTAAGTAAGCCCAACCTAAAACTCAAATAAACTATGAATAAAATTGCATGTATTTTAATTGCTTCAACATTACTCCTAAGTAGTTGTGCTTCTAATTTGAATAGCAAATACCAAAAGGTAACAATATTAACAGACTCGGAAGCTACCCTATTGGTAGAAGGAAGGAAACCGAAAAAAAAGGATGGAAAATACCTGATAAAAAGAATATCCAATCCAACAGAAATAACCATTCAAAAGGAAGGCTTTAAGGACAGTCATCATACTATTGTTCAACATAAAAGATCACCTTGGTATATTCTTTCCTGGATTCCTTTTGCCGTAACCTACTCACCATTTTTCGACAATGGAAGTAAAGCATGTAACTTTGAAAAGGAATATGATTTCAGATCTACATCCATCAAACTACCTACAAAAAACGAACTTGTAAAAGACATTAAACTGAATAATATTTCAGCAGATATTGACTCAACAAACCTGAGTTATAGACTATTTAATAGATATAAAGTTTATTTAAAAAAGAAAAATACTAAAAAGGTAAACTCTACCTGGAACAACGATGTTAAAATTGAAAATACCGTTTTCACTGATCAGCTAAATGAAATTCTTGCCAATCAGGGTTATATTGACACAACCAATAAGGTATTAACAAAGAGTTACACCAACAACCTTTATCTAAATGCCACTATTAAGGGTATTACGATGAATGAAGTCAATAACTGGAAACAGTTCGGTTTTATGGGTGGAAGTTTTGGTTACGTTGATTTAGAAATAAATTGGGAGCTATTGAATTTCTACAAAGAGGAGATATTTCAATTTAGTACTACTACCCAATCCGGTCAATTTGAAGGAGACTTTTTTGAAGAAGCTATTAGTGATGCGATGGAAACAGGTTTAATAGAGTTTTTCAACAATGAAACGGTTCAAAAAGAGCTATTAAAATCTGATGAAGATTCACAAGAAGAGAAATTAGAAGAATTGACTATTGTAAAACCAGATCACTTTGTTGAACATGTCTCGGATGTCATTGAATCTTCTGTTACTATCAAGAACAAGTTAGGCCATGGTAGTGGATTTGTCATCAGTCCTGATGGATATATAGTAACAAACTATCATGTGATTTCCGAAAAGGAAGATTTGAAAGTTGTTATGAATAATCAAGAGGAATTTAATGTAGAAATTGTCCGCGTAAATAAAATCTACGACTTGGCACTTTTGAAAATTGATACAACCAACCTCAAACCGTTAAAAATTAGCGCTGATAGAGACATTGAAATTGCTTCAACCGTATATGCTGTTGGAACACCAAATGCTGTGGATTTAGGTCAAACAATTTCAAAAGGGATTATTTCTGGAATTAGAGATACTAACTTCAAAAGTAAACTAATCCAAACCGACTCTAGTATAAATGGAGGAAACAGCGGAGGAGCTATTATCAATAAAAATGGACTGGTACTCGGTGTAGTGAGTTCAAAGCTAAAAGGATTTGGTATTGAAGGAGTAGCATTTGGAATACCTTCCTATGAAATTTTCGATCAACTAAAAATCAAATTTGAATAATTTCCTTGATCAATTATTCATAAAAAGTAAAAGGGGGATAGTATTAAATACTATCCCCCTTTTTATGCTAAAAGAATTGAAATTTAAACCGCTACACTATGATCTCTTAGTGCTTGATTTAATGAAGTCTTTTTATCCGTACTCTCCTTTCTTTTACCGATAATCAAAGCACATGGTACTTGAAAATCACCAGCAGGGAAAGATTTAGTATAAGAACCAGGAATAACTACAGAACGTGCAGGAACAATTCCTTTATATTCTACAGGCTCATCCCCTGTTACATCAATAATTTTTGTTGAAGCGGTCAACACTACATTGGCTCCAAGAACTGCTTCTTTTTCAACTCGTATACCTTCTACAACAATACATCTTGAACCAACGAAAGCATCATCCTCAATGATTACCGGAGCAGCTTGTAAAGGCTCCAATACTCCACCGATTCCTACTCCTCCACTCAAGTGTACATTTTTACCAATCTGTGCGCATGAACCAACAGTTGCCCAAGTATCTACCATGGTACCTGCATCAACATAAGCTCCTATATTCACATATGAAGGCATCATAATTACACCAGCTGAAAGATATGCACCATATCTAGCTACAGCGTGAGGAACTACTCTAACTCCTTTTTCAGCGTAATTAGTTTTCAATTTCATTTTATCATGAAATTCGAATGGTCCTACTTCAATAGTCTCCATCTTTTGAATAGGGAAATACATAACAACTGCTTTCTTTACCCATTCATTAACTTGCCAACCATCAGCAATAGGTTCAGCAACCCTTAGGCTACCTTTATCCAATAATTCAATTACTTCACGGATTGTATTTTGAACACTTTCCTCTTGAAGCATTTCTCTATTATCCCAAGCCTTTTCGATGATTTCTCTCAAAGCATTCATATCTCTGGTATTTAATTTTTCACAAAGGTAATTCTTTCTTTCAGACCCTTATCTCATTTGTAAAATTCCAACAAAATGTTAAAAATAGCACAATTTATCAATTTTACTGATGACGATTCAATCCATTCAAACAGTATGTCCACTTTTCTGCTATGGCAGTTTCCAGAATTTCATGATTTGAAGCCAATTTCCCTCTTGAATTGTCTTCATGATGAATATGGTATTGTATAGCTCCAAACTTAAGTTTTCTCTTGCCTACCCCATTATTCATCAAACGAACAGCCAGTTCAGTATCTTCTCTTCCCCAGCCTTGAATATCTTCATTATATCCATTCACAGCGATCAAATCAGACTTCCAAAATGCAACATTGCAACCTCTGGTTCCAGACAATGAAGAAGACGCCTTATCCAAAAGGGATCGCATAAGGGGTAATCGGATGGCATTCAATCTATTTACTATACCAGGAGCATTAAATGGAATTTTAAAGTTAAAACCTTCCAATGCTTCCTTAGATTTTTCAAGATTCATAAATACTCTACTCCCTTGAGCAAAACTATTCCTTTCAGCAAAATCAATATGATCCTTGACAAAATATGGATGACAAACACAATCTCCATCCATTTGGATTATATAATCTCCTTTAGCTTGAGTAATTGCTTGATTTAATACAATCGTTTTTCGGAAACCGTCATCTGGATGCCAAACATGATGTAATGGTATTGGAAATTTATTTTTATACGACGCAATAAGCAATCGCGTGTCTTCTTTGGAACCATCATCCACCATCAAAACTTCATCTGGCAATTCTACTTGGTTTAATATACTTTTTAATACCAGTTCTAGTGCTTCAGGCCAATTGTAGGTGCAAACAAGTAGGGATGTTTTCAACATACTATCTATTTTGCTTAAAGGATTCCCCTTCTTCGATTCTCCACATCTTCACCGCACGTATAAAAACATCATAGGCACTCAATGCAGAAATGATAAAACCAACTCTTCCATCCAAAAATCCAAGTTTCATGATATAATGTTTAAAAAACTTAAACCATGGCTTTATTACCAAATGAAAAGCGGTAACCTTTTTGGTTTTTCTTCTTCGATCGTAGGCCTTCCAGGAAGAGTACGTATCAATTTTTTTAAGAATAATGGAAAAGTCTTTATAGGCATCGTGCTTAATTTTATACCTAAGTCGTCCAATCTTCCCTGTAGTTTCTATTTCGGAGTGAACGTGCTTATCTTGATATTTGCAAGTATCCCTTTTAAACAAGCGAATAACTGCATCGTTTTGCCAACCCGAATAATTCACCCACTTCCCCATGTATTTATTTATCCTTGGAATCCAATAGGCATCAGAAGGATTTTTTGAAGAAATGGTTTTTTTCACTTCATCCACCAACTCATCGGAAGCGACTTCATCGGCATCTAACAAAAAGATCCATTCATGCTTTGCTTGAGGAATAATCCAATTCTTTTGTGTAGCTGAATTAACATATTCATGCTCATAAATAGACACCGGATATTTTCTGGCTATTTCCAAGGTGGCATCTGTTGAAAAAGAATCCACCACAATAATTTCATCTGCCCAAAGCACAGATTTAATTGCAGCCTCAATATTCCTTTCTTCGTTATATGTTGGAATTATAGCAGTTACTAATTGCATTTTCATCTAATTCAAATTAAACCTAAACGTTTACAGGCTTCTGTAGACTTTTTCTAATTCAGCCATAACAACGGCTTCGTCAAATTTGCTTACGAAGGTACGACTTTTGTCAATACCTAATTTTCGTTTATCCTCATTTGAATAAAGCTCCTCGATAAGGTCTGACATTTCCTTTGGATCATTTAAATCTACATAGTAGGAATCTGGTCCTCCTGCTTCGGGAAAAACTCCTTCTTTATTGGTAATTACGGGCACATTACTGTACAATGCTTCAATAACAGGGATACCAAATCCTTCAAAAATGGAAGGATAACAGAATACATGAGCCATTTGATAAATCACTGCTAAATCCTCCATGGAGTCAACCGATTTAAAATGTACCCTTTCTTGTAAATTATGCTGATAAATGAATGCATTTACCTTTTTAAAATAATCGGTTTTTCTTCCGACTACTACCAACTGTACATCCTTTAAATTGAGCATTGCATTTAAAGTATATAGCAGATTTTTCCTTTCCTCTATTGTACCTACTTGAAGAATGAATTTATCCGGAAGGGTATATTTTTGTTGAATATCAGTCTTTTCTTCGGTTGTAAATTGCTTTTTGAAAGCTTCGTGACAACTTTGATAAACAACCGATATTTTATCACTTTGAACTCCAAAGAAGCTTACTAAATCCCTTTTTGTTTGCTCACTGATAGCTATTATCCTATCCGCATAACGTGCTGCAGATTTAAATTTGGAATAATATATCATCTTATCAATAAATGGATACCAGGAAGGATACCGCATAAAGATAATATCATGAATGGTGACAACTTTTTTGAATTTCCCATATTGAATTCCAGAAGGTAATTCATTGCTTAAACCATGAAAAATATGAACCTTTTCTTTTTCGGCCAGTTTAACCAAAGAAAACCTACGCCATAAAGAAGTAAACCTTTTACTCAATCCTGTTTTGGGTTTTATTTCTTTAATCTGCTCATTCTTTTCCAATTCAACTAATCGATCCGATTTTTTAGGATTGAATAATATCATTTCATTATTAGGAAAGTGCTTTGCCATCCCTCGAATCAAATCTCTACTATAATTACCTAATCCACTTGTATTATGAAAAGCTCTTTTGGCATCAAATGCTATTCGCATGGTCGATATTTTTTAACAAAAATATAATTAAATAAGGTGATCTTCATTACTTAGAATAAAAACCATAAAAAAAAGGCTACCCCGTATAAGGAATAGCCTTTCTTATTAGAATTGAATCCAATATTAGTTCTTATACAAACTCACCAATTGGTCGACTGCATATTCTACTTCTTCTTTGGTACTGTACTTAGAAAATGAGAAACGAATAGTAGGTCTATTTGGATCTGCATTTATACCGGATAGTACATGAGATCCTTTATTGGCACCTGAAGTACATGCCGATCCACCAGAACAGGATACGCCTAATAAATCCATATTAAATAAAAGCATTGCCCCAATAGCCGTTTCCGGTAAAGAAACACTTAAAACAGTATATAAACTTTCATTTAAATCTCTACTTGTACCGTTGAATCTAACACCTTCAATATTATCTTCCAATAACTGGATCATATGCTTTTTAACCCCTTCAATATGCTTTCTATGACCATCTAAATCGTCATAGGCTACATCTAGGGCTTTTGAAAGACCTATAATACCATGTAAGTTCTCTGTTCCCCCTCTCATATTGCGCTCTTGAGCACCTCCATGAATCAAAGGGTTTATTTTCACTTTATCACTCACGTATAAAAATCCTACTCCTTTTGGACCGTGAAATTTATGCGCAGCACATGTAATAAAATCTACATCAAATTCCTGTAGATCGTAGGTATAGTGAGCCATCGACTGAACAGTATCTGTATGAAAATAGGCTTCATATTGACGACATAAAGCGCTCACTTCATCTCCGGGTAATAAATTTCCTATTTCGTTATTTGCATGCATCAAAGAAACCAATGTTTTCTCTGAATTATCTTTTAACAACGATTCCAAATCATTAAGATCAACATGTCCATTCTGCAATAATTTCACATAGGAAACCTTTACACCTTGTTTGGCCTTAAGATCTTCAGCAGTATGACCAACAGCATGATGTTCTACAGATGAGGTAATAATATGTTTTACCCCTAAATCCATAACAGAACATGCCAAAGCCATATTATCAGCCTCGGTTCCTCCAGAAGTAAAAAATATTTCTCCAGGTTTACAATTCATATGTTTCGCAACATTTTTCCTTGCCCTTTCGATTAAAGACTTACTTTTTCTCCCAAAGAAATGGGTAGAAGAAGGGTTTCCATAATACTCTCTTAATGTTTCACACATTATATCAAGTACCTCGTCATCCACGCGTGTTGTGGCCGCATTGTCAAGATAAACTCTCATCTTTTGGTAAAATTTGGATGCAAATATACTGTTCAGTATTCAATTTATGAAACTAAACAATTTACAAATTGAATCAACACATTCAATAACAACATTAAATTGTGTTAACTCCTTATTTATTTTTCAACAAATATAAGCTAAATAGAAGCTCTAATTTCATCCATAAACCTCACTGCTAATTCCTCAGCCAACTCACTGGATTTAGACTCTGTGTAAATTCGGATAATCGGCTCCGTATTCGATTTACGTAAATGTACCCATTCTTGTTCCAGATAGATTTTCAACCCATCTGCACGGTTACATTCCTCATGCTTATACTTTTGGTAAATAGTTTCTAATACCGCCTCCACATCTATCGCTGGTGTCAGTTCAATTTTATTCTTAGAAATGATATAGGTTGGAAAGGAATCTCTCAAGGCTGTCATGCTTATTTTCTTTTGAGCAAGACTAGTTAAGAAAAGAGCAATTCCAACTAAAGCATCTCGACCATAATGCAATTCTGGATAAATTATCCCACCATTTCCTTCTCCTCCAATAACTGCATTTACAGCCTTCATTTTCTTCACCACATTCACTTCTCCAACCTCAGAACTGAAATTTTCACAACCTTCATATTTCTCGGTTACATCACGTAAAGCACGAGTTGAAGACATGTTGGAAACGGTATTCCCTTTTTTATTCTCTAAAATATAATCGGCAACAGCAACTAGGGTATATTCCTCCCCAAACATGGAACCATCTTCACAAACAAATGCCAAACGGTCAACATCTGGATCTACTACAATTCCTAAATCTAATTTAGATGACTCAATCAGTAAAGAAATTTCAGTAAGATGCTCTTTCAACGGTTCAGGATTATGGGCAAAATGTCCATTTGGCTCTTCATTGATTACAGTAATTTCATTCACTCCTAGCGCTTTCAACATAGCAGGTACAGCAAATGCACCCGAAGAATTGATTCCGTCTACAGCTACCGTAAAATTAGCTGAAGCAATTAATGCTGCATCTACCAATTCCAAATCGAGAATTTCCCGAATATGTTCATCTAAGGAAGTTGAATTCTCATTGTATGAACCTAAAGACATTACATCCGCAAATTCATACGATTCTTCTTCAGCAATCCTCATTAAATCTTCACCATCCTCTGCGGAGATAAACTCCCCCTTATCATTGAGCAATTTAAGTGCATTCCATTGTTTTGGATTGTGGCTTGCAGTCAGTATTATACCACCAATGGCACTATATTTTACGACCATGACTTCAACAGTAGGTGTAGTTGAAAGACCCAAATCAATCACATCAACCCCCATCATCTGAAGGGTATTTACTACCAATGAATTCACCATTCCTCCAGAGATTCTAGCATCTCGTCCTAAAATTACTTTTTTGGAACCATTTGGATATTTCCTTAGTAACCAAGCGGCATATGCCGAAGTATATTTTACGATATCCACCGGCGTAAGTGCACCACCGATTTCACCACCGATAGTACCACGAATTCCAGATATTGATTTTATTAAAGTCATTGTCTTGTATTTTTCACAAATATAAGAACCCAATTTCCATAGACAAAAAAATATAGCAAGCTTTCTTTACTATTAAAAAATAACCTTATATTTATCGCATCTCCTATAGATAGGAGCAAGTGAATAATACCGTGATACTCCTAATTGGGTGTCTGTAAAATACCTAACAAACGATTAAATAAAAATAGATTTTGTCTCATTATTTATTTTTCGCTCGTCATAGTTATTGTACATTTGCGGGTATTCCATAAATGCATGTTAGAAAACAATCAGAGCCCAAACGGTCGTTTAAATAACGATCTTTTAAAACAAGTAGAAATGATGCTTCATTCAAAGCAATCGCACTATCTAGACTGCGATCTTTTTGAGGAAGTTATCGATTTTCATCTAGATGAAAATAAGCTTGACAAAGCGGAAAAGATTATACATGTAGCCTTGGAAATACACCCTGACACCTGTTCCCTTTTTCTCAGAAAAGCCCAATTGAAATCTATGTTGCATGAGGACGATGAGGCAAAATCTTTTTTGGAAAAAGCAGAAGGGTTAGAACCTTCCAATGGTGATATACACCTAGCAAAGGGAATGTTATTTTCTAAATCAGGAAATACTCCAGAAGCCATCATATCGTATAAAAAAGCCATTAGTAATTTAGAGTTTCCGGAAGATGCTTTCCCCTATTTAGCATTCGAATATAGAAACGAGGGGGATTACGAAAATGCACTTCTTTATTTAGAGAAGTATATGGAATTGATTCCAGACGACGAGATGAGTATCAACTTGTACTTCGTTTGCTGTGAGATAATTTCCAATTACGATAGAGGAATTAAATTTTTAGAACAACTTACAAATGAGGCACCATTTTGTGCAAATTTGTGGTTTCATTTAGGGTTGTTGCACAAATATAAGAAGGATTTCAAACAGGCTTATATTTCTTTTGAATACGCACACTTAATTGACGAAGGCTTTATAGCTGCTTATCATGAAATGGCTTTTATTCTAATGGAATTAAAGAAGTTCAAAAAGGCAGTCAGTGTTTTGGAACAAGTCGCGGAATTGGAAGAACCTTACGCCTATACCTTTTTGCAATTATCAAAATGTAATAGTGAGTTATCCAATTATAAAGATTGGATGAGATATGCTTCTCTTGCAAAAAAGGAAGATCCTCAAATGGATGAGGCTTGGTTTGAGTTGGGTAAATCTTTCCTCAAACTGAATAGTAAAGAAGAGGCCTTAGCAGCCTTTCAAAAAGCTGTAGAACTGGATTCGGAAAATTTAGATTACAGTTTGCAGATTTGCCAAATTCACATCCAAAAAAAGGATTGGGATAAGGCTTTTGACTTAATGTCTCCACTAGAATCAAAAGGACAAGTGTCTACATCCTTTTACAAGTTATTTCTAAGCGTATTAGCTAAATTAGAAAAATATGAATTAGGTGTAGAGATGGGAGAAAAAGCACTTAAGCTTTTCGATAATCCTACCGATATTTTGTATTTCCTTGCCTTTCTATGCTATATGTCAAATCAAAATGACAAAGCGATTTCTTATTTCGAAAAGGTGTACTTTGAATCTCCGGAGTTATTAAGTAAGTATAGTTACTTATTAAAGGATTTTTTATTGAACGAAGAAATTCTTCAAATCATAAACAGAAAAGGAAAAAATGAATTTTGATCTGAGTTTTATTCCTGAACGGCCAGGAAAACCTCGAAGTAAAGGGGTAACCATGATGATGGATAAAGGTTTGAGCATTCGTGAGGTTGAAAACTTTATTGATTCTTCCGCCAATTATACCGATTTGGTAAAGCTTGGCTTTGGTACTTCTTACCTGACAAATAATCTTGAAGATAAAATTAAGCTTTATAAAGAAGCTGGAATGAAAATTTATCTAGGAGGTACTTTGTTCGAGGCATTTATTGTAAGAAATCAATTTGAAGATTATATCCGATTAATCGATAAATTCGGTTTAAACACAGCGGAGGTTTCAGATGGATCGATTTACATCAATCATGAAGAGAAATGCAAATACATTACACAATTATCAAATCATGTAACGGTATTATCCGAAGTTGGATCAAAAGATGCTGATGTATTAATTCCACCGCATATGTGGATTGAAATGATTCAAAAAGAATTAGAAGCAGGAGCTTGGAAGGTTACAGCTGAGGCCAGAGAAGGTGGAAATGTGGGAATCTTTAGAAACAGTGGAGAGATACGATCTGATCTTATTGAAGAGATAAACCGAAAAATTGCGCCTGAAGACATCCTTTGGGAAGCTCCAAAAAAGTCACAACAAGTATGGTTTATTAAATTTCTCGGGGCCAACGTTAACCTTGGAAATATTGCAGCGAACGAAGTAATTCCCTTGGAAACGTTAAGAGTTGGATTAAGAGGTGATACCTTCTTCCAATTTCTACCAAAGGAATTGCAACCGAAATTTAACTAGTCATTAAACAACATTACAATAAATAAATCGTGCCACATAGATGTAATTCTATGTGGCACGACTAACATATATGCGCATGAAGACAATCACTGTGTCCGAACTAAAAAGTAAACTGGAAGCAAATGAAACTATCCAAATTATTGATATTCGTGAGAATTTCGAATTTGAGGATGGTTCTCTAACAGATGTGAACATTCCAATGGATGATTTAGCGAATGATATTTCTTCAATCAATAAAAATGAAGATGTAGTAATTGTATGCCAAACAGGACGTAGAGCAAGTGCAATAGTATATATTTTAGAAAAGAAGTATGAGTTGAACAACTTATACTGCCTTGAAGGTGGTTATGAAGCCTTCATCAAATAAAGATTACTAATACAACTACCCTTTCCATTTTTCGTCATTTATTTTTAGAATATGTCAAGAACAATTAAAGAGTGTATCATAATCAGTATTAAAGGGATTGCAATGGGTGCTGCCGATATAGTACCTGGCGTTTCCGGAGGTACTATAGCCTTCATTACCGGTATTTATGAGGAGTTGATTGCATCTATCGACAATATCCATCTTGGATTACTAAACACCCTACGAAAAGAAGGCTTTAAAAAGTTCTGGACAGAATTAAATGGAAATTTTTTAGGTAGTTTATTTATTGGTATCATCTTTAGTATACTTTCCTTAGCGAATCTAATGAAGTATTTACTGGAGTATCAACCGGTTATGACTTGGTCCTTTTTCTTTGGACTAATATTAGGATCTGCCTGGCTAATTGGAAAATCTGAAAAAGGTTGGAAAAAAAAGGAATATATAGCTCTTTTAATAGGTAGCTCTATAGCATACTACATTACTGTTTCAGACAGCATACAGAGTCCCAATAGCTATCCCTTCTTAATTTTAGCCGGGGCAATAGCATCTTGCGCCATGATTTTACCCGGTATTTCAGGAAGCTTTATATTACTACTGATGGGTAAATATAAATACATCATGCAAGCTGTAAGTGATATCAAAATTTTAGATATCCTAAGTGTAGGAATTGGAGTAATAATAGGATTATTAAGCTTTTCAAAATTTTTAAATTGGCTATTTAAAAATCATAAAAGAACTACTATCGCCTTATTGACAGGATTTATGATAGGATCTTTAAATAAGGTATGGCCTTGGCGCAACACACTTACTACTGCTATAAATAGACACGGAGTAGAAATCCCAGTACTCCAAAAAAGTGTATTACCTCAACATTTTGAACAGGATCCTCAAATAATTCTTGCTATATTGTGTAGTACATTAGGATTAGCCCTAATATTCATAGTTCAATATGGATCGCAAAGTAAAACGCAAAAAATATAGCTCCAGAACGGGAATTGATTTTCTCTTCCTTGTTCTTAAAGGCTTATTAATGGGAACCGCCAATAAAATCCCTGGGGTTTCAGGAGGTACTATTGCCATTATTTTGGACTTTTACGAGGAATTGATCAACTCCTTAAAGAAACTAAATGTTAAAAGCCTTTTTGTCTTAAGAAAGAGAGGACTGAAAAGTTTCTCTCAAAGGATAAACGCTCCCTTTTTAATTGCTATATTTTCAGGTACCATTATCAGTTACTTTAGTGTATCCCTAGTATTGGACTACCTTTTTGAACATTACGGAACCTGGGTTTGGAGTTTTTTCTTTGGACTTATCCTTGGAACCGCATATTCCATTTGGCATAAACTCCCCCCTACCAAAAAAACAATTTCATTAGGTCTTCTAGGTGCATTATTAGGTCTAGGAATTTCATTTTTAGATCCCCTACCCGAAAATGCAAATTATCTTTTTATCTTCTTTTGTGGTTTTATTTCAGTCTGTGGAATGTCATTACCAGGTCTTTCAGGATCCTTTTTATTAATTCTTCTTGGAAATTATGCGCTTTGCATGGTATATGCAGTAAATGAATTATATGCCAGTATAGGAGACATCTTACAATGGGATTTTACCAATTTTTCGGAGGATAGCAGACAACATTTGCTAATAGTGATGTTATTATTTGTTGTTGGATCTATTTTTGGAATAGTACTATTATCTCAATTATTATCTCACTTCATTAAACGATATGAAAACAATACCTTATCACTCATTGCAGGGTTTTTATTGGGTTCATTAGGAACCGTTTGGCCTTGGAAAATTGAAGAATTTTTACTGGATGCTTCCGGCAATCCCATTAGCTCAAAATCCGGAAGAAATATTGTCAATAATTACCACAGATACCTACCTGATTTCGACTTCGATCTCAGCATAAATATAGTATTGATCCTCCTCGGTTTTTTTATCATTTTTCTGATAGATATCTATCAATTAAAATACCGAAAATAAAACGGAATAAACTGCATGAAAAAATATGGTCTTTTGGGTAAAAGTCTAAAACATTCTTTCTCACCCGATTTCTTTGCCAAAAAATTCAAACATCTAGGTCTTTCTAATCATAGTTATGAAACCTTTGAAATGGACGATTTAAGTGATGTTAAAAATCAATTCACTGAATTTGAATTAGATGGTTTTAACGTAACCATTCCCTACAAGGAAAAAATAATGAATTTTTTGGATGAAATCAGTCCAGAAGCAGATGCTATAGGCGCAGTGAATTGTGTTCACATTAAAAATGGAAAGTGGATAGGGTATAATACAGATTCAGACGGATTTGGACAGTCTATTAAACCATTCCTTCACTACAGTCATGAAAGAGCCTTAATATTAGGGTCTGGAGGAGCATCGAAAGCAGTAATATATAAGCTAGAACAATTAGGATTAAACTGCCTGGTAGTTAGCAGAAATCCACAAGCTGGGCAAATTAAATACTCGGACCTAAATGAATTCGTCTTAAAACATCATCCAGTTATCGTAAATACAACACCCTTGGGAATGTTTCCAAATACAAATCAATGCCCTGAAATTCCGTTTGAATTTATCAACTCCAATCACTTTTGTATTGACTTAATTTACAATCCCGAGACTACAGAATTTCTGCATAATGCAAAAGAAAAAAGTGCCATGATTCTAAATGGAAAGGACATGTTGTATTGGCAGGCAGAAAAATCTTGGGAAATTTGGAACAAAAGCCAATAAATAAAATCGATTTCACCTCAGTTTCATAAGAATAAATCAATTTGTGAGTTGATTTTTTAAGTAACTTTACGCGGTCATGAAAAAGACTATAAATATTTACAAATAAGATGGAAAACACAATTGGACAGGATCAACTAAATCCTGAGAAACTAGAAATCGTTCACGAAGGTAGCAACGAGAATGTAGAAATGAGTAACGAGAATACCCTTCTTGCCAAATACCAGGAAAATTTCTCTTCTAAATCAATAGAAGAAATGTTAACCATTCTGGTTGAGCTAAAGGCTCATGTTTCTATTCAAAAATTGAAATCATTTTTTGATGAAGCCAGTAAGGCCTTCAGAAATACTTTCCAAAAAGAAAAGGAAGCAAGTTTCAATAAATTTTTAGAAGAGGGAGGAAAGGAAGAGGACTTTAAATTCCAATCTCCTATTCATGATGAATTCAGAAATTTATTTCAGGAATACAAGAAGCAAAGATCAGAACATTATCAAAGAATTGAAGCAGAACAGCTTCAAAACTTAAAGGATAAGAAAGATATTGTAGAAAGTCTTAAAGCTATTATAGATAGTAACGAATCAACCTCCTTTCAAAATTTTAAAGAATTGCAGGAAAAATGGAAGAGTATTGGAAATGTACCTTCTAATGAGGCTGATACCTTATATAAAAATTACCATCACCATGTGGAACGTTTTTTCGATTTCTTAAACCTCGACAGAGAATTAAGAGATGTTGAGTTTAGACGAAATCTAAAGAAAAAGCAAGGACTGTGTGAATCGGCAGAAAACTTGATTTCCAGAGAAGATTTCATTCAAGCTTTTGAAGAGTTACAAGGCCTTCACAGAATTTGGAAAGAAGAAACTGGTCCTGTAGCAAAAGAATTCAGAGATGAAATATGGAATAGATTCCAAGAGGCTACCAAAACAATGCATAGTAAAAAACAAGCATTGTATGAGGAACAAAAAGCACAAATGGAAATCCATTATCAGGAAAGATTAGCATTGGTTGAAAAAGTAAAATCAATAGATGTATCTTCCTTAGAAAACCATAAAGCATGGCAAGAAAAGATTCAAGAAATCAATAGTTTACGCGAAGAGTGGAAAACGATTGGACATTTGAATAAATCACAAAGCCAAGAAAGCTGGAATCTATTTATTGAAGCTATTAAAGAATTCAACCACCATAAAAATGAATTCTATAAGCAGATAAAAGCCCGTCAAAAAGATGCCTTAAAAATTAAACAAGGTATACTGGAAAGAGCTGAAAAATTGAAAGAAAGCGATGACTGGAAAGGGACAGCAGATAAGCTAAAAGACCTTCAAAAAGAATGGAAGAACAGTCCTAAACCATATAGCAAGGATGCAGATATAATTTGGGAGAAATTCCGAGCTGCTTGTAACAATTTCTTCGATAGACGTTCGGCTCATTTTGATGGAATGATGAAGGACTACATGGTAAATTATGAAGCCAAAAAAGTATTATTGGAGGAATTTCAATCAATTGACCTAGGGGAAGATAACAAGGCTAATATTGAGTTATTAGCAGAATGCAATAAGCGATGGAAAGAAGTTGGATCTGTTCCACGTGAAAATAAGAACGAGATTGAAAATACCTACCGTAAATTGATGGATACGTTTTATGGTAAGTTAAGATTGGAGGAAAAGGAAAAACGTCAAATTCAATTTAAACTAAAAATTGAAGGGATTTTAGCAGATGAGAATGCTGATTATAAAATTCAAAAAGAAAGACAATTTCTTCGTAGTAAAATTGATCAGTTAACCAAGGAACTGAAACAATACGAAAACAATAGAATGATGATATCTGGTGGAAGTAATAACCCATTCCACAAGGAAGTGGATAAGCTTATTCAGAAACACGAGCGCCAAATTCAAAATATCAGAGCAGATCTAACAATGATCAAATCTCTCGAAGAAAATCAAGCTTAAGCCAAAAGGACCAATTATTATTTAATTGGTCCTTTTTTTATTCCTTACTGCTTTCAAAATAGTTCGTTTACTATTGTAAGATTCTATTTTTTTTATAAAATTTGCAAAAAATTAGATGTGATAATTCGCCAAGCAACCGTATCAGACGCCAAGGAAATAGCACAGATCTACAGCCACCATATCAAAATGGGGGGAAGCTGTATGCTGACTGAATCTATGATCGATAAAGACATAGAGAATATGTTATTGAATTTAAAAGAAAGAGAAGTTATGGCTGTGATTGAAATTGACAACCAAATAGCTGGTTGGGGAAACCTTAAAATGTACAGTCCTAGATTAGGTTATCAATATTCTTGTGAAAATTCCATTTATTTAAACCCAAACTTTCTAGGTAAGGGTCTCGGTCATCAATTAATGGATTGGTTAATGAAAGAAGCTACAAAGTTAGACTTTCATCATATTGTAGCTAAAATACTATTGAAGAATACTTCTAGTATTCAATTCCATGAAAAATTTGGCTATACCACAGTTGGTGTTCAAAAAGAAATTGGATTCCTAAACAATGAATGGGAAGACGTAATGATTATGCAAAAATTGCTTAAATAATGGACTTAAACGTACCAAAACTGAATCAACTGATTCTAGCGATTGAATCTGACCCAAAAATAAATCCAAAAAGCTTAGCTAATATTTTGGATAAGATTGAGCTTAACAGTGAGGACCTTCAAAAATGGAAAGACTTTAACCACCCAAAAACAGATGGTTATGGTAGACAGATGGTGTACGAAGGTGATAATTTTGAAGTAATGGTCATGTCTTGGAATCCTGGAGACATATCTTCTATTCATAATCATGGGTATACAGAATGGGGAGTTGTCCAAGTGTATGGTAAGGCTACGCATTTGTTGTATTCTTTTCATAACGATGAATTGAAATTAGCCAAACGCGAAATTTTAAATCCGACTGAAATAACAAAGGTAAATAATGGTCTAATTCACCAAATGGGTAATTTAAGTGAATCACCCTACTTAAGTCTTCATATCTATGGTACTGAAGATGCAAGAGAAAATATCACCGCGGACGCTAGAATTTTTGAACCTGAAAATGGTTTAATTAAATATACTACAGGAGGGGCATTTTTCAACCTTCCAGATGCTGACATCAGTGCTACAGAACAGTTAAAGAAGGTAGAAAAAAATACTTGGTTCGAATTTATAGGAACTTATATTCCATTTTTGTCTAGATACAATTCTGAGTATTCCACCCAAAAAATGACTCAAATTGCAAAAATGAGTATGCAATACTAAATAGTATATTATCCACTTTTATAAAAGAGCTCTTCAACTATTTGAAGAGCTCTTTTTTTACCCATAAAAAACCTCAGGTATATTAAATCCCGTTAATTTATTTACTATTCGGGTATTTACATATATATCTTAAATTGAAATACTTATCTTGAATTTCAATTCTATATTTTATTATTCAAAAAGACCTCAAATGAAGAATAGAAGACAATTTTTAAAAAATACATCTTTAGGAGTACTTGGCTTAGGACTACTATCAAAAACTAAAGCAGAAGATAGTAGCGCGGCAGCAGTTAAAGTAATCTGCAATGAAACTACCAATGATTATTACGGTCAAGGGCCATTTTATACAGACAATGCTCCGACTATTCAAAATAACTTATTGGCCGATTCCAATGAGCCGGGTTCTAAACTTATATTAAGTGGAAGAGTATTATCCATGGATTGTGACGAATTTATTAGCAATACAGAAATAGATATATGGCATGCCAATGATGCTGGTGCATATGATAATTCAGGATTTAACCTAAGAGGCAAAACCCTTAGTAATGAACAGGGATTTTATGTATTCGAGACCATTAAACCAGGTCTTTATCTAAATGGTGCAAGCTACAGACCATCTCATATTCATTTTAAAATTACCCCTCCGGGATTTCCTACCCTAACTACTCAACTCTATTTTGAAGGAGATCCAAACATTGCAAATGATGCAGCAGCATCAATTAGTAGCGGAGAATTTGATGCAAGTCATAGAATCATTTCATTGTCGACTAATTCTCAAGGACATTTAGAAGGCACCTGGGATATAGTATTAAATGGAGAAGGAACCCCATTAAGTTTAAATGAGTTACACCTAGAAACTGGGATGATTTATCAAACCAATCCCAATCCATTCTCAGACACCTTAAATATACAATACGGTGTATTTAAAGATTCACATGTGGCATTGTCTGTATTTGACCTAAATGGAAGGATGGTGGCTTCCTTAGATAAAAATCATTTCTCACCTGGAAAATATGAGGCTACATGGAATCCAGATCCAAACCTACCCGATGGACATTATTTTATTGCCTTAAACGTGAATGATATTCAAGTGCATTATATCAAAGTAGTACGATCTAAAACGATAGGTTACTAAATAAAAAAAGCTGCCTTTAAAAGCAGCTTTTCATTTTTATCTATTCCTTAAAATCCTATAGGACAGTGAGAATTAGTTTATTCTACACTTAACAAGGGCAATTAACATTCTCATTTGTTCCTCAGGATTTAGATTACTGTTATCAAAAAGAACAGCGTCATCTGTTTGTACCAATGGACTCTCCTTACGGGAGGTATCCATAGAGTCTCTTTTCTCTATATTATCACAAACTGTGTCATAATCTACAGTGACTCCTTTCCCTTTCAACTCATCAAACCGTCTTTTGGCCCTAATTTTAGGACTTGCAGTTATAAATAGCTTTAGATCAGCATCAGGAAAAACTACAGAACCAATATCTCTACCATCCATCACTACACCTTTCTCTTTACCCAATTCCTGCTGAAGATGAACTAGATATTCGCGTACCTCTTTTATTTGACTTATGACACTTACTTTTTGTGATACTGCCATAGACCTTATTTCATCACTTACATCCTCATCATTTAGAAAAACTAGACTCCTTCCCTCTGAATGGTCAAAGGATACTTTAATCTGGTGTAGGTTAGTGCTAATTGCCTGTTCATCAACACGGTCTTCATTGATCCAGCCATTCCTCATACCAAATAATGTTAAACATCGATACATGGCACCCGTATCGATATATGTATAAGAAAAATGTTTGGCTATTAGTTTGGCAATGGTACTCTTACCTGTTGAAGAGAATCCATCTATGGCAATATTTATCTTCGGCATGGATATCTTTTTTGTAAAAGTAGCAATATTCCAAAATCATGGACCTAAAAAAAGGAGATTGTTATCAACAATCTCCTTTCTTAACCCATTTATTTCAAATTACTTCACTACAAAGTCAACTCTTCTATTAATATTATCAAATGTTGATATTTGCTGTGTTTCACCTTTTGAATCAAGGATAAAACGATCTCCGTTTATACCAAATGCCTCAACCAACAATCGTTTAACTTCTTCCACTCTACGTTCTGATAAGGCTTCGTTGTATTCAACTGAACCAATTTTATCAGCATGTCCAACGAGTATAATTTCTGCATCCATATTATCTTTCATATAAAGAGCTACAGCTGCTAAATGTTCGTGGAATTTTTCTTCCAATGTACTTATATCAAACTTAAAGAATACGGGGTTGAAAGCCATAATTCCATCAGAACCTTCAGGAATCTCAATACCTTGGAAATTAACCATGGCACCTTCTCTAGTATCTGGTTCTAAATCATCTGCATCATGCACACCATCCTGATCTGCATCAGCCCATACACGTACCAATTTCAACTCCTTAACATCTGCTGATAAACCTTTTAATTTTGATGCATGATCGGCAATTTCAGCCTCTAATCCCATCATTTTTTCTTTATCCTCTACATATGAGTTAAACCATTTATATCCTCTATCTCTATTTGGTCCAAACCTATAGGCAATTCCCACCTTTGTAGAAACAATTGCATCATTACCATCATTCGAGGCAATATTTATAGTAGGGTCACCATCTATAAAGTCATCATTAGAAATAAATGCATTAACGCTAGCATCAATATAAAACTTACTACTTAAGTACCTTTCTACACCAATACCTATTGAATAGGCCCAAGTTGTAAAACTATTGTCTAAACCGTATGCATGTTCTTCAAAGATTGGGAATGGATCCGTCATATGAGATAAGTGATATTCATAATCCAGACGTGAAAGTCCACCCCTCAAATAATAATTTGTCTTGGGATGCCTACCATAATGTTCTTGAAGCCTATTGATATACAGCTTTACGAACATAGTTGTCATGGAGAAATCAGTTTCTACTTTGTAAGCATAATCCTCGTGAAAACCAGTAGGAGGTGAGCCGGTGACTTTATCTCCAAAATATTCTAAACCTAACTCAATGGTTGGACTAATTTGCTTATTCAAATGAATACCAAAGCCAAAGTCTAAATCATCATCCTCATGAGACAGTGATCTTAAATCACCAGCCAAATAGTTATAATGTAAACCTATACCAAGTGAAATATCTTCAAACAAGCCACGTCGCTCGGGTTGAAAGAAAACCTCATTAATTTCCTGTCCCTGTATCGGTCCGATACAGAACAGCATTAATCCTGTGAATAATAATCCTATTTTTTTCATCTTTCCAATATGCTTTATGCTACAGCGTAACCATTAAATAATACCATTAATTATTCTGAATTAAGGTACAAAATGATAGTTTAAACTCTTAACTTATTCGTTTAGCTGCCTGATCTTAAATTATTTAATCTCTCAATGATAGTATACAAAAATAGTAAAAACAAGGCTAAATTACTATTTATATACGGTTAATATGCTTGCAGACCATTTACACAACTCCTACTATCATCTTGACATTAACGCAAACTTATAAACAAATCATACAGAATGTTCGATCGCGTATTTTCATATTAATTATTTGAAATCTCTCTGCAACCAATTAGAATAAAGTAGTTTCAAGGTGATTAGATAAAATAAAAAAAGAGGCCCAATAGGCCTCTTTAGTTGTTTTCAAGTTCGTATTTTTTCAATCATTTAGGTATAAAATCGACTCTTCTATTTAAATCTTTATTTGTAGATATCGTTTCACTTTCTCCTCTCCAAATCAATTCCAGTCGATTTTTATGTATTCCAAAAGATTCCATTAAAATTCGTTGAATAACCTCTACTCGTCGTTTAGATAAATTCATATTATATTTTTCATCACCGGATTTGTCTGCATGTCCTACTAACTGAATCCTCGCATTTCTATCATCATTTAAATAATTTCTTACCAATAACAGATTCAATAGGTATTTATCATTCAACGCACTTTTATCCAGATCAAAAAATACGGGATCAAACTGAATATTTGAATTTATATAATGTAATTCTTTTACATTTGAATTCACTTTTATCTCCCTACCCTGAAAGTTGACCAAGGCTTTATCAGGAGTGTTTTTTTCCAAATCAATAAGATCAGGTACACTATCCAAATCACTATCTGCTAATTGACCGTTAAGGGAATCTAGTCTCCCACTTTGCTCCAATCTATGGATTCTGTTTTCAACTTCGGTAAATCTACCCTCTGTTTCAGTCCCTGAATCCAATGGCAAATAAGTATTGGACCATTTGTATCCCCTCTGTATTTTCTTACCCAACCTATAAGAAACTCCAATTTTAGTTGACATAACGATATCATCGCCATCATTTGAAGCAATATCATAGGTAGGGTTACCATCCAAGTAATCACTGTTTGTAATATATGCAGTTAGTGAAAAATCCATAAACCACCTATCATTTAGTTTACGTTCAAGACCAGCTCCTATAAAAAATGCCCAGGTATCCAGTACATCTTCTTGGTTGCCATGGCCAACTAATTCATAGTGATCAGCAATACCTTCCAATTCATACTGAAATTTTACATACGACAATCCTGAAACAGCATATATATTATAAGTAGGAATACGACCAATATGCTCCCTTAAACGGTTAAAATAAAATTTCCCAAAAATACTGTAGACGTCTATTTCTGTTTCTACCCGAAACTGATACCCTTCCCCATACTCGTAGGGGGGAGAGGCGTTTAAGTTTGATCCGAAATAGGAAAACCCTAAACTCGAGCTAGGATTAAGCTGTTTTACTAATTGCAGCCCCATTCCAAAATTGAATTTATCAGATTTGCTTTTCAAGGATTCCAGGTCCCCTATCAAATAATTATGATGTAAATTCAATCCAATTGACCAATCTTCCGTAAAGGAATGCGAATCAAATGATGATTTAATTTGATGATCCGTTTGTCCAAATACTATCGATTGACAAATAATAAATCCAAACAAAAAAATTCTCTTATAACTTTTCATAGTGATAATCTTGAATTGTTTTCATCACAAAAGAACAATTCAATACACCGCAAAATGTAATAATAAGGTAATGCTACAGCCTAACTCGTTAAGGTAAAATTTTTACTCGTTAAATATTTTAATACAAAATGCGCAAAACCAATATTACTTATTGACTTTGCGCATTTCGATACAACGATTTACACTATATTATTTTAATTTCTCCTGTTCAATGGGGAAAAGTCTAATCAGAGGAGCTGCAGTTAAGATACTAACTACAACCATAACTACAATAGCAACGAAAAATTCTTGGGTAATGAAGCCCATATTCAATGCTAATGAACCAAGTATAATTTCCAAAGCACCATGCGTATTCATGGCCATCCCGATGGTGAAAGACTCCTTTTTAGGCATTCCACCTAATCTAGCACCTAATGTAGCCCCTGAAATTTTACTTAGATAGGCTAAAAACAGTAAAGTAAGAACCAATTCAAAATCGAAACTTTCAATAAAATTGATATACAACCCGATAGAAACAAAAAACAAGGGAGCAAAAATATTCATGACGAATTGCATTATGATCTCTCTAGTGTTTTCTCTTAAGTTCGATGAATCACCTATCATGACCCCTACAATAAAAGAACCTAAGATAGAATGTATTCCGATAGATTCAGTAAAGGCTGCACCTAAAAATGCTAAACCTAAGGAAATAGAAAGTACCCCTCCAGGCCATGAAAATTTTGATTGTATCCAAGGCAACGCTTTATCAAACAATTTGGTACCTATGGTTAATAGCACAACCATAAAAATAACCACAGAAATTATGGTCATTAGTACATTTCGATCGTGAGAAGCATCCATCATTGTCAATAATACAGAAAAAACTAACCAACCTAACAAATCAATTAACATGGCAGATGCGATAATAACCATCCCAATTTCAGTTTTGAACATCTTCAAATCCATCAGTATTCTGGCTATAACAGGTAAAGCCGTTATGGATAGAATAACTCCAATAAAGAATCCATAGACCACAATATCCGTATCTCCATTCACTTCTAAATACTCGGGTAACAATAAGACACCCAGAAATCCAACCGCTATAGGTACTAGCATTCCAAACAAAGTGGTGGTCAAAGCAACTTTACCCTGTCTAATAACTACTGGGAGTTGCACCTCCAATCCAGCTACAAAAAGTAACATAATAATAGCCAACTCAGTGATCGTCCCCATTCCAATTTGAACCTGTGCATATTCTGAATTTTCAGAAATAAATGGAAAGATCGTTTCGAAGGTTTCAGGAAAATAGTATCCAAAAATGGTAGGGCCAATTAAAATACCAAATATAATTTCTCCCAATACCGTTGGAAGATTAAATTTCTTAAACAATTCCGCCAATAAACGAGACCCAATCAATATAATTGATAAGGCAATGAGGATATTAATAATGTCTTGATGGGATAAACTCGCCATATTAATTTCTTCTTGAATGAACGATTAACAGATTACAGGGAATTCTGGATAATAAATGTTCCAAATCGTGCGTAAATACTCTATCCAAGAATCCCATTTTTTTGTCCGAAGAATTGATGATCAATAAATCCGACTTATAATTTTTAGCAAAGTTTCTGATACTGTAACCAGGCTTACCATGAATCGTTCTCTTTTTTATCAATATATTTTTAAATCCTTTAATCTTCTTTATTTCGGCGTCACTTTTAGTACCAGCTTCATCCAAGTACTCTTTCTTTATTTCATCGGATTCCTTGTCTGTGGCATCTGTACAGAGCCCTGAGTCCATTAATGGCAAATATACCTCCCTTACCACAAAAACTTCATTAGCACCTTCATTATCTGCAATATACAATGCAGTTTCAATGGTTGGTAGTGTTTTAGGGTTTTCTATTCCATTTACAACCACTCTTTCGAAAGGTACTGGCTCTTCTCTAGGCTCAGTGAGCATCAATAAACTGCATTTAGCCTTGCGAGAAAGATTCCTGGCAATTGACCCCATATAATAATCGAATATATTCTCCTTGCGAAGCGCACCTATTATCAATAGGTCTACCAATCTCTCCTTACATATATTTAAGATAGTGTCTTCGACATCCTTAGATTCTTTATGAATAATTACAAAATCTCTATTTGACGAATTGGTTTGTTTGATTTTATCCTCCAATATGTGCTCTTGCTCCTCAGACCAGACTCCAATATGAATAATAATCAGCTTTTCAGATCCAAAAGTATCCACCAAGCGAAACGCCTCTGCTAATACAGCCAATAACCTTGATGAAAAACTAACAGCAACCGCAATATGTTCAAATGGGTAAGCTTTTTTTCTATATTTTTCAGACATTCGTTTACTTTCCAATTTTATCATTAGTAATTAGGACTTAAATATTTTACCTCAAACTATACGCTCTGTTATAAAGTTAAACAAAAAAAGGTCGTTCAAAACTGAACGACCTTTTTTTTTCTGGTATGATTTATTCCCACTCTATAGTTGCAGGTGGCTTTGAACTAATATCATATACGACTCTATTAACCCCTTTAACCCGGTTAATAATTTGATTGGACACTTCCGCCATAAATTCATAAGGTAAATGTACCCAGTCCGCTGTCATTCCATCTGTCGACTCAACAGCTCTAAGAGCAACAACTCTTTCATAAGTTCTTTCATCACCCATCACTCCTACAGATTGAACAGGCAATAACATAGCACCTGCTTGCCATACAGAATCATATAATCCTGCATCTTTCAATCCTTGGATAAAGATATGGTCAACTTCCTGAAGAATACTTACTTTTTCTCTTGTAATATCACCCAAAATACGAATAGCCAAACCAGGACCTGGGAAAGGGTGTCTTCCTAATAATTCAGGGTCAATTCCCATTGCTTTCCCTACTCTACGTACTTCATCTTTAAAAATCTTACGCAAAGGTTCCACTATTTTTAATTTCATGAAATCTGGAAGTCCACCAACATTGTGGTGTGATTTAATAGTAGCAGAAGGACCACCGGTAGCAGAAACTGATTCGATCACATCAGGATAAATAGTCCCTTGACCTAACCATTTTACACCTTCCAACTTATGTGCCTCATCATCAAAAACCTCAATAAAAGTCTTTCCAATAGCCTTACGTTTTGCTTCAGGATCAGATAATCCAGCTAGAGCATTTAAGAATTTATCTTCAGCATCCACTCCGATCACATTTAACCCCATGTGTTCGTAGTTTTTTAGAACGCTTTCAAATTCATTCTTACGTAAAAGACCATTGTTTACAAATACACAATATAAATTGTCGCCAATAGCTTTATTTAGAAGTACCGCGGTTACAGTAGAGTCAACCCCACCTGATAAACCTAATACAACTTTATCATTCCCAATCTTTGCTTTTAACTCCGCAACTGTTTCTTCTATAAATGAATCCGGAGTCCAGTCTTGACTAAATCCAGCAATTTCAACCAAGAAGTTCTTCAATATAGTTGCCCCGTCTGTAGAGTGATATACTTCAGGGTGAAACTGAATAGCATAGGTAGTTTCATCCTCAATCTTGTAAGCTGCAGCATGTACATCTTTCGTACTTGCAATTACATTAAATGATTCAGGTAATCTAGTAATCGTATCACCATGACTCATCCAAACTTGAGAATCAGTAGGCACCCCTTTTAATAGATCTGAACTATGATCTACAAAGTTTAGGTTAGCTCTACCGTATTCACGAATTTTAGAAGGCAATATTTCACCACCTGCCTTAGAAGCTAGGAATTGTGCTCCATAACAAACACCCAATAGTGGATATTTACCCTTAATCTCAGATAAATCTGGATTGGGTGCATTCTCTTCACGTACAGAATATGGACTTCCTGATAGAATTACTGCTTTTACATTTCCATCCAATTCAGGTATCTTATTGAATGGGTGTATTTCACTGTAAATATTCAGTTCTCTTACTCTTCTCGCTATTAACTGAGTATACTGAGATCCAAAATCTAAAATGATAACTTTTTCTTGCATAGTAGTCTGCTTAACTGGCTAAAATTCGCCGCAATTTACTGCTTTAAACTGGAATGCCCCCCATTTCTCATTAGGAATCTTTCTTTTCAGATAAGATCCAAAATTTCTTTTCCAAAGGATTTAGTTCTTCTACAAGTGAGTCAATAAATGACTGTCCCCATTTTTGATAAAATACCGAAAAATTCTGATGTCTCTCCTGAAGAATTCCATTTGGAAATAATCTTTCTTTGAAATTAACCAATTGTGTTTCTAAATCCTGATTTTTTCGTTTCTCAGCACGTACGACCTTAGCCTTTAATTGTTCAAATCCTTTCAAAAATTTATTGATATCAGTCTGAACAGTATTTTGAAGGTTTTTATCCACCACTGCTACCTTTTCTTTTATAGAATCATATTGATTCAAGATAGCTTGCCTTTCTATATCCATGTCTATTTTCCCATTCAACATTTCTGTGGCATGTGCTTTTAATACTTTATGCGGATCTATAAATATTTCTTGATCTGTAAGCTTCAATTTTTCTTTTCTAGCAACGGCTCCCTTATCTAAAAGCAATACGGAATCTCGAACGATTAGTATCGGAAACTCAATTCCTCTTTGATCAAATATTTTTTTCAACAACATCCAATAAGCGATCTCTCCTCCTCCACCTATATAGGCGATATTTGGCAAAATCGTTTCCTGATATAAAGGACGTAATATTACATTTGGACTGAAGCGTTCCGGGAAAGAATCCAATTCCAATAGTAATTCATCCTTTGTAAATGAATAATCAGAATTTAGTACTTCAAAGCTTTTTTCTGCTCTTATGATTCTCCCACGAACATCACCATGTACATAAAACAGATTTATCTCACGTGGTTTAGCTTGAACCTTATAATCCTTTGGCCATACTGCCAATTGTTTATTAAATTCCTTTTCAGCGAAACTATTTAACAATTCATCTTTCATCCATGATTTCGCCTGACTTTTGAGACGAGGATCTGCTGCATCAATAGTCACTAGTCCATATTTCCCAAATAGACTATTCACTAATTTTAAAGTAGCCATCGACAAATTATTAGACTCCGAGTAGGCCTCTTCAAACAATTGGATCATCTCCTCGCCTTTCGGAAGTCCGTTGAATAATTCTTTTATTTGAACTTTGGCTTCTTCTAATTCCTCCAAATGAAAAGAACCAACCATTCCAGATTGCTTAGATTCCCAAACGATTTTATCTTTAAAATAGTGGAAATGGTTTATTTCTTCAAAATCATGATCTTCCGTAGCCATCCAGTATACTGGAATGAACTTTTTTTCTGGATATTTTTCACGTAGTTGATTGCACAACTTGATGGTACTAGCAATTTTGTATATGAAATATAAAGGCCCCGTAAAAAGACAAATTTGATGTCCAGTAACCACTGTATAACTGTCCTCCGCTTTCAATAATTCAATATTATTCAGCGTATTTTCAGAAGCATTTACCTGCTCATATTGTTCTGATAACACCTCTGCCAAAATAGCTCTTTTCTCTTTGGGAAAGGAAAGATGATCTGCTACCTTATTTAGATTTTCCAAACTTGGGAAATCAACAATAAAAGGTTGCACTTTTGAAGCATTACTTTGATAATCTAGTATTAGATTATTAAAGGATCCTACTTGATCAAAACTTAAGGATGATTTTATAAACATAATTTTAATTAATCGTAATTATACTTCCCTTTCCACTTATTCTTTAACTGATCTTTCCACTGATTTTCTCTAGTGTTATTCCCAGGTTTAAAAAAGGTTGATCCAGAAATTGATTCAGGTAAAAACTCCTGTTGAACAAAATTACCCGCATGGTTATGTGCGTATTTATAATTATCGCCATAGCCAAGATCACGCATTAGTTTTGTTGGAGCATTTCTTAGATGTAAAGGTACAGATTGATGTCCGGATTTTTTAACCTCTTGTTGGGCATTGTTAATTGCCATATAGGAAGCATTACTTTTCGGAGAATTTGCCAAATAAATAACACACTGCGATAATATGATTCTAGATTCTGGAAATCCAATAGCTTGCACCGCTTGAAAACAATTATTAGCCATAATAAGTGCAGTGGGATTTGCATTTCCAATATCCTCAGAAGATAATATCAATAATCTACGTGCAATAAATTTAGGGTCTTCTCCTCCCTCTATCATTCTAGCTAACCAATAAACAGCGGCATTGGGATCTGAACCTCTTATGGACTTGATAAGAGCAGAAACCACATCATAATGCATCTCACCATTTTTATCGTACAGATACAACTGATCCTGAACATTCTCAGCTACCATTTCATTGTCAATAACTACCTGCTGACCTGGACAACTATTGACAACCAACTCCAGGACATTCATCAATTTACGTGCATCTCCTCCTGAATACCGAATCATTGTTTCTGTTTCCTTCAGCTCAATCTGCTTCTTACTCAAAACTTCATCTTCTGCAACAGCTCGTTCCAAAATGGCTTCCAATTGATCGCGCTCTAAATGTTTTAAAGTATACACCTGACATCTAGAAAGCAATGCTGAAATCACCTCAAAAGAGGGATTCTCTGTTGTAGCACCAACCAATATCACATCCCCTTTTTCTACCGCAGACAACAATGAGTCCTGTTGACTTTTTGAAAATCTATGAATCTCATCAATAAAGAGAATTGGGGTTTGATGAAACATATCTCTAGAAGAAGCTTGTTTGATAACTTCACGAACCTCCTTTACTCCAGAATTAATTGCGCTCACCAGATGAATGGGTCTTCCAATAAATTTAGCCAATAAATAAGCTAAAGTTGTTTTACCCACACCTGGAGGACCCCACAAAATCATAGAAGGTAATATCCCTGCTTTCAACACTTTAAGTAAGCTACCTCCCTCACCTATAATATGTTCTTGCCCAACATAATCTTTTAGATCCGTAGGACGCATTCTTTCCGCTAATGGTTTCAAGGTCATATTCCCTTATTTAATTCCCAAAAATAATAGATTCTAATTAAAACATTACTAGTTTTTTTTTCCTAATTTTATCTGAATTTTATCTGAAACTTATGTATAACCTCAAAGACAAAATTATGTTGAGGAACTTTCTCCGTACTTCTACGCGCTTTATGTGCGTATTTTTTCTGCTTTTCTCTTTTTCAATGCAGGCTCAACAAACTTTTTTCCAGTTGGAGTCTAACACAAAAACTAGAATAGAAGGTAAACGACTTATTATTCCAAATAAATTCAAACTTTCTAGTTTAGCGCATAGCAATTTAAAAAACTATTTAACCAATGCACCTCATGAGGATAATATAGAAGCAAAAAATAGCACCTATATACTTGAATTGCCAACACCTGATGGTGAAATGATGGCCTTTAGCATCGTTGAATCACCTATTTTCGAACCAGGTTTAGCCGAAAAATATCCAAATATCAAGACCTATCTCGGTCAAGGAGTAAAAGATAAATCTGCCTCAGTTCGATTGGATATTTCTCCTGTTGGATTTCATGCAATGATTCTTTCACATAAAGGAGCCATATTTATTGATCCATATTCTCAACATAATACGGAATATATTATTTCCTATTATGCTAAAGATTTTGAAAAACAAGATGGATTAAATTCATTTGATTGTGGTGTTGCGGATGTGTATAACGAATTGGATTTTCCAATTCCATCCGCTCCTGAAAACATCAACCAGGAAACTGCATCAATTCCAGAATCTATTCCTTCACCTTCAGGATCTGAATTAAGAAAATTTAGAATGGCTCTTGCCGCAGATGGAGAATACACTATTTTTCATGGAGGGACAGTCCCATTAGCAATGGCAGCCATGACTACCTCTATCAATAGGGTGAATGAAGTCCTGGAAAATGAAGTTGCTGTAAGACTGGTATTAATTTCAAATACGGATACACTAATAGAAACGGATTCCATTCTTGACCCATATACTAATGGGAATACCAATATCATGATTGATGAAGCTCAGACTGAAATTACTTCTGTAATAGGATCTGCCAATTTCGATGTTGGACACCTTTATGGTAAAGATATTGGTGGATTGGCTTTTGTAGGAGTTGTATGTAATGACAATTTTAAAGCAGGTGGAGTTTCTGGTCACTTCAATCCGGTTGGTGACCCATTCGATGTAAGTGTAGTATGTCACGAATTGGGGCATATGTTCGGAGCACATCATGCTCAAAATAATACCTGTAACAGAAGTGCCACCTCATCCTTTGAAGTTGCCAGTGGATCAACCATTATGAGTTATGCTGGTGTGTGTTCACCTGACTTACAAAACAATTCAGATCCTCAGTACAACACCTATAGTTATCAACAAATTCAAGATTTCCTGGATGGAATTACTTGTGCTGATATTATCCCTACTACGAATACACCTCCTACGGCTGATGCCGGTATTGGAGGATATACCATTCCGGCTTCAACACCATTTGAATTAACTGGTTCGGGAACCGATGTTGATGGAGATACGCTAACCTACCTATGGGAACAAAGAGATTTGGGACCAGAAACTGTAACCATTGCCGATGTTAACAATCCAACAGGAAATGCGCCAATTTTTAGAATTTGGACTCCAAGTACTAATCCAACCAGAACTTTCCCAAGATTAATAGATTTATTAAACAATACCACTTCATTTGGTGAAACGCTTCCTACCTATTCTCGTTCCCTAAACTTCATGTTTGCTGTAAGGGATAACAATGCAGGTACAGGAGGATTGGATTATGATAGTTTAAGCCTAGAAGTCTCTACCGTTGGAGGTCCATTCTTAGTACAGAGTCCTAATGGAGGAGAGTCCATTGCTGAAAATGAATCAACTACTATTACCTGGGATGTTGCTAATACAAATATTGCTCCTATCAACTGTTCACACGTTAGTATTTATCTTTCAACAGATGGTGGTTTCACATACCCTATTACACTTGCCAACAATGTTCCCAACAGTGGAACACAACAAGTAACTATTCCATTGGGAATTGTTCCAAATGGTCAATCTAGTTTAGGTACTTGTAGGGTAAAGGTAAAAGCAGAAAACAATGTATTTTTTGACATTTCTGACTTCAACTTCATTATCACTGAACCAACAAACCCAGATTTCGTGCTTAATCCATCGGATAATCCGATTACAATTTGTTCACCAACAATTTCAATAGATTCTTTAGAAGTAGAATCAATTTTAACTTTTGATGACACCGTACAACTTTCTGTAACGGGTGTTCCTCCAGGAGCTTCTTTCACTTTTGGAAATTCATTAGTTCCAGCGGGAACATCTACGAGTATTACTTTCGATCCTGGGACTGTGACTAATGGTGACTATACTATTACTGTAACAGGTGTACATGACACAATAGAACATTCTGTTGAAATTAATTATTTAGTATCTGATGACGTTCCTTCAACGACAACTTTAACTTCTCCTCTTGATAATGAAGATGAGGTTCCAGTTGGGGTTAATTTCACATGGAACACATTGGATTTCACACAGGATTATACCATTGAAATAGCAACAGACTCAAATTTTAATACTATTGTTCAGACAGGTACGGTAACGGATACTAATTATTTCCCAAGTCCAACATTAGATTTGGATACGGAATACTTTTGGAGAGTGTTATCATCAAATGCTTGCGGGCAATCTCTTTGGTCTGATACGTTAAGCTTTACAACAACAGGGATTCCTGAAATTTATGGATGTACAGATTCTACCGCTTTCAACTATGATCCTGATGCAACTTCAGACGATGGGTCCTGTGAGGCAGTAGTGATGGGATGCACCAATGAGGATGCTATCAATTATAACGCTGCTGCAAATGTAGATGATGGTACTTGTTTGGTTTTGGGATGTACAGATTCAACTGCTACCAATTACAATCCAGATGCCAATATTGATAATGGATCTTGTGTAATTTATGGATGTACTGATCCTCTTGCTTTCAATTATAATCCAAATGCTACTATTGATGATGGATCTTGTGATAGTGTTGATGTTGGTTGTACAGATCCAACTGCTCTTAACTACGACTCAACAGCCAATACGGATAATGGATATTGTATTGATGCAATAGAAGGTTGTACAGATACTACTGCATTCAATTATAACCCAAATGCGAATGTATACGATGCTTCTTGTATTTACCTTCCGTATGGCTGTACAGATAGTGCTTACTTTAATTATGATCCGAATGCAGGAATTGATGATGGTTCATGTTCAAACTTCCCAGTTATCCTTAATTTCGATCAAGTTCAGGATAGTACCTATACTTTTTGGATTACATCAGCAGCAACCACTAATGTCTATTCCGTACATTGGGAATTTAACAATATAATCAGTCCAGAAACTACAGATTCTATTGACCATATTTTCTCATCAAATGGCACTTACCATATTGAAGCACTAGCCACTTGGGACAGCAATAGCTTACCATACTATTTAGATACCGTGTTAGATATTACAATTTGGGGTTGTACAGATGTTTATGCCACTAATTTTGACTTTAATGCTTCAGTAGATGACGGATCTTGTATTGCAGCAATCTACGGGTGTACAGATTCACTGGCAAACAATTATAATGTACAGGCCAACGCATCTGATAATTCATGTATATATATCATTCCTGGCTGTACAGATTCAACTGCCATTAATTATAATCCATCAGCAACAATTGACAATGGGTCTTGTATCCCGGTAATATTAGGTTGTACAGATTCTACAGCGATGAATTATAATCCTAATGCAAATACGGATGATGGTTCTTGCATTTCAGACATTATGGGCTGTACAGATTCTACTGCTTTCAATTACAATCCACAAGCAACTATAGATGATGGAAGTTGTATTGAAACTATTTTAGGATGTACAGACTCTACAGCGTTAAACTATAATCCATTAGCTAATACAGATGATGGTTCTTGTAACTATTCACCAAGTAATGACAGTATTTGGAGTGTTAATCCAACTTCTGAAAACCACACCATCTTAATACCAACCTCTGCTACAATAGATATCAATGGAACTCCACTAGTGAATGGTGATTATGTAGGAGTATTCTTTGATCAATCGGGAGTTTTAAAATGCGGAGGATTTATTATTTGGAATGGAACAAATGCCACAATTAGTGCCTATGGTGCTGAAGATGGAGAAGACAATGGATTCCAAGAAGGAGAGAATTTCTCATGGAAAGTATGGGATATATCTACCTTATCCACTTTAAATGCAGCGGTTACGTACGATACCAATATGCCAGACCTTGGCGAGTATACATTAGACGGTATTAGTGCTATTGCAGGATTAGAGGCTAGCAGTGGTCAATCCATCGATATGAGTACAGGCTGGAATTTTGTATCCACATATATCAATCCTGATGATGCTGACATTTCAGTTTCAATGGCACCAATAGCAGATGATATTTTCTTAGCAAAAGATGAAGACGGAGCAGTATACTGGCCAAATTTCAATATTAACAATATTGGAGATTTAACCATAGGAAAAGCTTACAAGGTTAAGATGGACGAAGAAGCTACATGGAACGTAGTTGGTGATATCGTAAATCCAAGTAACCATGATTTAGCACTGGAAGAAGGTTGGTCATACCTTGGTTATTTACGTACAGAAAATGCGCTTATTAGTTCAGCTCTTGCAGACATAACAGCTAATATTTGGTTAGTAAAAGATGGAGAAGGAAATGTATATTGGCCTCAATTCAACATCAACAATATTGGAAATATGGAGGCTGGACAAGGGTATCAAATTAATATGAATAATGCAGATACCTTGACATATGCATCCAATACTGTGACTTTACCATCTGTAAAATTAACAGGTAATGAAAAACCTGTATTTTACAAGAATGCGCATCGTACAGGTTCCAATATGACCTTGGCTATTCCGTTCGAATTGATCAACGAAATTGCCAATGAAGGTGACGAGATCGCTGCATTCAATACGAATGGACAATTAATTGGATCTACCGTTTATACTTCCTCAAATATTGCTCTTACAATTTGGGGTGATGATGCCAGTACAGAGACTATTGAAAATATCCAATCAGGTGAAATCTATACTTTAAAATTATGGAGTTCTTCAAAGTCTATTGAATATGTCTTAGAGTTTAAATTGGAAGAGGATGAGAGCTATCATAATGATAGAATTGCAGTATTAACGGATCTTAGAATTTCTAATCTAGAGGAGAATTGGACCTACAGTCTCTTCCCTAATCCTGCGAATAGTACTATCACTATTGAAATATTCACCAAGGATCCAACTGCATATAGTTTAGCCATTTTCAATCAACTTGGTGTGAAAGTGATGCAATTAAACGAATCGGATTTGGAAGAAGGACAGAACACAGTAACTCTGGATGTAACATCTCTAACCAACGGGTTGTATTACCTCATACTTGAAGATGGCACTGGTAAGTCTGTAAAGGAAAGAATTACCATCGTACACTAAAATAAAAAAGAGCCTTTCAAATCGAAAGGCTCTTTTTTTACATTAATTTTTATCCATAAAAAAAGCGCGGTAATTATACCGCGCTTTTTTTATTGTATGATAATTACTATTATCCTCTTCGTCTACGTGAGAAATTACTTTTTTCTCCTCCTCCATCACGACGATCAAAACGACCACCTGTACTACGAGGACCACGATCTGGACGTTCGCTTCTTTCTCTTCTGTCTCCACGATCTCCACGATCTCTGCGATCTCCACCGCCATCTCTTCTACCGCCGTCTCTTCTACCGCCGTCTCTTCTACCATATCCTGGTTTACTTCTACGGCTTCTATCTCCACCACCACTTCCACCTGGATCTGTAGACAATTGAAGTACGATCTTTCTACCTTGGAATTTTTGATCATCAAAATCTGCAACAAGTTTATCTGCCAGTTCTTGCTTCACATTGAAGAATGAGAATTTATTCTTCACATCCACTCCATTGATAGCTTCCTTATCTAAACCTGTAATAGATCTTACGTAATCCTTAAGCGACGTCCAATCAACATTATCTTGAGTTCCGATATTGATGAAAATACGCTTAGTATTAGAATTAGCACCCTGAGAACCTGATTCATTAAGATTACCCGAGTTTTTATACTCCTGAGCAAACTTATTAAATTCAAGAGAAATAAGTTGTTTTAAAACTTCTTCCTTAGTTTTATCAGCAAATGCTTCATAGACTTTGTCCATGTATTTATCTACTGAAGCATCTTCAACATTTACCTCTTGGATCTTCGTGATAATGTTGAAAAGTTGCTTTTCACAAACCTCTTCTCCACTTGGAAGATGACCTTCAGAAAATTTCTTGTTGATGATTTTTTCAATCTGACGTATTCTGTATTTTTCACGTGGTGTGATCAAACAAAAAGAGTGTCCTTCCTTTCCAGCACGCCCTGTTCTACCCGAACGGTGTGTATAAGATTCAATATCATCAGGTAATTGATAATTAATTACGTGAGATACGTCGCTTACATCAATACCTCTAGCTGCAACATCAGTTGCTACCAAAAATTGAAGGCTACGCTTTCTATATAAATTCATTACAACATCTCTTTGCTTTTGAGACAAATCACCGTGTAGTGAACCAGCATTATAACCACCTGCTATTAATTTTTCTGCCACTTCCTGCGTTTCAGAACGTGTTCTACAGAAGATAATAGCAAACATAGATGGATCGAAATCAATCAATCTTCTCAATGCTGCATATTTATTATAACCTTTAGCAGTAAAATAAACGTGTTCAACAGTACTAGCACCTTCATTCTTTTTCCCACAAGTAATTTCTTCGGGATTAGTCATGTAATTACGAGCAATGTTTGATACTTCTTTAGGCATAGTAGCAGAGAACAACCAAGTAGACTTAGTATCTGGCGTATGTGACAAGATAGAATCTATATCCTCCTTGAATCCCATATTCAACATTTCATCAGCCTCATCCAATACTACGTATTGAACCTCTTCAAGTTGAACATAATTTCTACGAATCATGTCTTTAATACGTCCAGGAGTAGCAACAATTACTTGAGCACCTTTTCTCAATGCTCTAGCTTGATCGCTAATACTTGCTCCACCGTAAACAGTTACGATATTAAGCCCTTTGTAGTACTTTGAAAATTTCTTTAAATCATCAGCAATTTGTAGCGCTAGTTCTCTTGTCGGAGACAAGATTAATGCTTGGGTTTTTCTACTATTAACGTCAATCAGCTGTAGTAGTGGTAAACCAAATGCCGCCGTTTTTCCAGTTCCCGTTTGTGCTAATGCTACAAGGTCTCCCTC